>OJKJ01000108.1_pt1 | contig 68688 bp, 51 predicted proteins | sample 1596491 | NCBI WGS metagenome assembly OJKJ01 (sample SAMEA4350160, study PRJEB24818) | metagenome | biome: human; feature: gut; material: faeces | place: Denmark | collected 2013-09
GTCTGGAGATTCCCGGTTGATTTTCTCCACCATCTGCCTCATCTGCGTCTTTCCCACGCTATATCCCAGGTGGAGGTCGGCAGCCAGCACAATTTTCAGAGAGCTCAGCTTTCCTCCGTCTTTGGGGATGGAGACCTGATAAGGCGTGGTGCGGATGATGGCTGCGTTCACCATCCCATAACCGCTGATTCCTGCAATAAGAACCAGTCCCAGGACTCCGGCCAGCATCCGGTTCCGGCGGAGATGGACACTTTGGGGAGTCCTCTTCCGGAAATGTTTCCAAAGAACCCGCACCAAGTCAAAAACCGCCACCACTATGGCCATGTAAAGAACAATTCCCAGCCAATAATTGCCAATATACTCCATTATCCGTCGGATTCCCGTACCGGCAGGAAGCAGGAAGGCTATTCCCGGAGAAGCGCCGAAAAAGATCCACAACACAATCACCAGGATTTTCACACCTTTCCCTGTAAACCGCAGAGAACAGACAGACAGCCATTTCAGGGACCAACGAGCCAAATAGACCAGGAGCAACGCGTACACCGGAATCAGACAGACCGCCGCCACAGTGCCGCCTCCCTACCACCCACAACGGGCTGTTCTGAAAAAAGAGCCGTAGGAAGGGCGGCTGCGGAGGAAGCTGCCTGCACCTCTGTGATACCTTTCCCCGCGTTTGGCACCTTGGACGAATACGCCTGATCCCCCAAGAAGCACAGCACCAGAGTCAGGCATACAGGGATCAACACTTTCCGGGGAATGCGCCGGATAAAGTCGTCCAACATGGGCGCCAGGAGATAGACTACCAGAACACCCCCCAGGCCGAACACCAAAAGCCCCTCTCCGCAGATGCGGCCGTTCAGGTTGATAAAATAGCCGCTGTAATCCCACCAGCGCTGGCCGTTGTGGGTCAACTCCGTAAAATAGGAGGTAAAGTATTCCACCAATCCGCACAGCACCACGGCGCTGACAAACTCCAGTGCGGGCCTGCTGCGCAGACGGTTGAGCAGAACCAGAATAAGTATGCTGCCCGCGCCGTAAATGGGCAGCCAGGGGCCGTGAAGCATCCCACGATTAACCAGCTCGTGTTCCGCCACCAGATGAAGCATGACCTCCCATATCCAGCCCACAAATGAGAGCAGGAAAAACATGAGAAGCAGGGACCAGATGGAATAGTGCCGCAGGTAATGGGACGTTTCCACGCGGGGACGCTTCTCCGTTTCCGGCAGTGGAAACAGCCGCTCCGGATAGGCTTTCCCCTCCAACGCCTCTTTCCGGGAACGAATCAATAACTGGTCTGCCTGGCTCTTTTCATAGGCCTGCTCTTTCGGGGAATCTGAGAATAAAATGCCGAAATTCCGAGCCATAAAACCCCGGAACCCAGTGAGTTCCGGCATATCCTCCACAGGCTGCCCCATCAACTCCAGCACATCGGCATAGGCGGATTCCGCCACAGTACGTTCAGGCTTTTCAAAGAGATAGCGGTCGTTGAGAAGCTCCGTGCCCGGCAGCCGGATGTTCAGGCTCTTTTCCCGCAGACCGGCATAGTATTCGCTAAACGAGGCCACGCGATAGGGGTTAGAGTAGCAAATTGCGGTAAGCCCAAAGGTCAGTACCCCCAGGGCCTCCCAGCCCAGAAACGTCAGTTCAAACACAAAACACTCCCATTTATGACCGTGCATCATCTTACGGGAAAGCGTGATGGCCTCTCGTGCCTTGACATCGGAGTTTTCCGCCGCGATGTAGGGCACCAAGATATAAGAATAGTGTTTGATGATGCCGCCCACAATGGTCAGAGACCACAGAAATTGAAGCACTGCGGTCACGAACATGGTCCAGGATACCTTTGCCCAGCGTTTGACCCGAAAGAAAAACAGGAATCTCTGGGCGGGCACCTTTTCGTAAACGCGTCCCTCCAAAAAAATTCTGCGGGAAACGGCTGCGTACATATTCTGTACGAAGAACCATACCGCAAATACGCCCAGGAAAGCCAGACCTGTCAAAATCCCCAAAGCCACGCTGCGGGAACCCAGCAGGGAGTTCAGCGCTGAAAACGCCGTGACAAGGAACGAGCCCGAGGTCGCTGCGTCCACCAGATAGGCGAACACCCCCCGGCTGGTTCCAAAAATAGGATTTTCATTTTCTGCGTTTTTTTGAGGCGTCTTTTCAGCCTGTTCTCCCAGATCCACGATTAAGTCCACCAAGCTTTCATCCTGAAGCAGGCTTCTCCCGGGAGCAGCCGCCTTGGATTCCGGGGTAAGATCCTCGCTGGAATAGGACGTGAGCGCCCCCAGGGATCCGGAAAACTCCCCGCCCAAAAATGCACCGATCAGGCAGGCGGCTACAAAAATCAAATAATGTTTTTTCAGCCGCGTTTTAGCACGCCGTTTCATCTCTTTTCTCGTCAACCTCGTTCTCCTCTCCAAACTATAAAATGTTCTCCTAGCTTACCACAGCCAAAATAAAACGCACCCCACAGAGTGAGGTGCGAGACTTATAAGCGGCAACTCGCCGCTGGCGCGCTTGACTGGATTCGAACCAGCGGCCTTCAGAGTCGGAGTCTGACGCTCTATCCAACTGGGCTACAAGCGCATGAAAATCCGCAACCACGCGGACCATTTATAAGGATAAACCCGCAACATGCGGTTTATCAACGATATTTAATATACCACACTGAGAGGAAACATTTAGTCACAATTTGTCGAATATTTCCTCGCAATAACCGCCTTACGCTTTTTTGGCATCCGCCTCAGCCAGCCTCTTCTTCAGCGTATCCACAACACTGGCTGCGGTAATTCTGTCGTCGGAACGCAGAAGGGCAATCAGTGTTTTTTCATCAGGCTTCAGATCGCCTACCGTCTGGGGATTCGCAGAGACAGCCTTGCGGGGCCGCTGTTTATTGGTATCCCAGGCAGGATCCTGAAAAACTGGAAGCTTTCCTTCTTCTGGAAAAAACACCTCGATAGAAACCCCAAAAATATGGGCAATTTTATTGAGAGTTCTCACATCAGGCGTGGTTTTCCCCGTCTCGTAATACGTATAAGTTGAACGGTTGAGATTGAGAATGTCTGCAATGTTCTGCTGAGAAAAATCCGCCCGCACTCTGAGGCACCGAAGCGTCTCCGCAATATAGTTATATTCCTCATTTTGATTTAACTTTTTCACACAACTTCCTCCCAACCCAAAACAGAAAAGCCACAATAACTCTATTCAACTAAAAATAAGAGCTATTCTTTTCTGTGCTCACTTTCTTCACGTGGCAAGCAACATTATATAGCCTAATTGACAAAAAAACCATAGCAACGACACATTTTTTAATATATCGTCTTTCTTCTTCACAATTTGATAATCCCAGCAACATAGTGCGCAAAGTTCACTGTTGATTTATTATTCCTTCTTCATTGTCTTTGGTTCGCCCCCCGCATTTCTGCCGTTATATCAGCCTCGGTCTGTCCAGCATCAAAAGTATAGCCTCAACACTGCACAAAGTTTCAAGCCAACCTATTTTGTTGTTTTCTATTGTAACACAGGCGATTTCCTTTTTCATTGGTAATATCTGGATATCTACATCTGACGGTTAATGTATTGAAACAGGAATGATTTTGATTTTCCAATTGCTTCTTCCAGACAAAAAAAGAACAGCCTTTGGCTGTTCTTTTGGAGCGGGCGAAGGAGCCTCGCTGACGCTTGGGTCCGGTGCTCGACCTGCGCGCTTGTTTGGTTTTCTTCCTCGCACTATCCCCACGCCCTAAAAACGCGCCACTGGCGCCTTTTCTTCACGGGCTTTCGATTCCCTTCGCCCTATAAAAAAAGAACAGCCCTTGGCTGTTCTTTTGGAGCGGGCGAAGGAACCTCGCTGATGCTTGGGCCCGGTGCTCGCCCTGCGCGCTTGTTTGGTTTTCTTCCTCGCACTATCCCCACGCCCTAAAAACGCGCCACTGGCGCCTTTTCTTCACGGGCTTTCGATTCCCTTCGCCCTATAAAAAAAGAACAGCTCTTGGCTGCTCTTTTGGAGCGGGCGAAGGGAATCGAACCCTCGTATTCAGCTTGGGAAGCTGATGTTCTGCCATTGAACTACGCCCGCAAATTTTTCAGTTTTCATTATTATACCGTCTCATTTTTTAAAAGTCAAGCCTTCCGGCCTTCAAATCAGCGGAAATCAATTTTCAAAACTCTGATGCTGTGGTAAAATAATTCTATTGAAAACGAGGGACTGGGAACCGTCCTCGTTCTTCGCCGGCTGCAGGATCCATTTTTCGGCGTCCTGCCCAATCCCACACGCTGGAAGGAGGCCACAACATGTTGGCTTATACCTATGTAGAACCGGGGATTTTTGAACTTCAAAACAAACCAAAGCCCGTTTTGCTGGACAGCAGGGACGCCATTGTCCGGGTGACACTTTCCAGCATTTGTACCAGCGACCTACACATCAAACACGGCTCCGTTCCAAAAGCAGTTCCGGGAATCACGATAGGCCACGAAATGGTGGGCGTTGTGGAAAAAATTGGCTCCTCCGTCTCCTCTGTCCTTCCCGGAGACCGGGTAACGGTAAACGTGGAAACCTTCTGCGGAAACTGCTTTTTTTGCAGACACGGCTGGGTGAATAACTGCACGGATCCGAACGGAGGCTGGGCGCTGGGCTGCCGGATCGACGGCGGACAGGCGGAATACGTCCGTGTTCCTTATGCCGATCAGGGACTGAACCGTATTCCAGACAGCGTCACCGATGAACAGGCCCTGTTCGTAGGCGACATTCTTGCCACTGGCTATTGGGCCGCCCAGATCTCTGAAATCAAGCCCGAAGACACCGTCTTGCTGATTGGCGCAGGCCCTACAGGAATCTGCACCCTGCAATGCGTGCTGCTTCGGTCGCCCCGGCAGGTGATCGTCTGTGAAAAAGATCCGCGGCGCCTGCAGTTTATACGGCAGCATTATCCGCAGATTCTCGCAGCAGAACCGGAACACCTTCCGGAAGTTCTCCGGCAGCGCTGTCCCTATGGCGGAGCGGACGTAGTTCTCGAAGCAGCAGGCAGCCAAGATTCCTTCCGTATGGCGTGGCAGTATGCCCGGCCCAACGCTGTGGTTACAGTGGTCGCCCTCTATGATGAGCCGCAAATTCTGCCGCTTCCGGAAATGTATGGCAAAAACCTCATCTTTAAAACAGGCGGAGTAGACGGCTGCAATTGTGCTGAAACGCTGAGGCTGATCGAAAACGGTAAAATCGATACCACGCCTCTTATCACACACACCTATCCTCTGGGGAAAATCGCCGCAGCATACGAACTGTTCGAAAACCGCCGTGACGGCGTCATCAAGGTTGCCATACAGACTGCTTTGTCATAAAACCGGCTCCGTGCTGGAAATGAATGGAGAACAGAAGATGAAAAAGATAATCTTGATTCCCGATTCCTTCAAGGGCACCATGAGTTCTGAAACTGTATGCCGCATCATGTCCGGCGTTTTACAGGCGCATTTCCCCGATGCAGAGCTCGTCAGTATTCCCGTAGCCGACGGAGGAGAGGGCAGCGTAGACTGCTTTCTTTGTGCTCTTGGCGGCAAAAAGAAGTACGTCCAGGTACATGGAGTTTTCGGAGAGCCCATGCAGTCCTGCTACGGCGTTCTGCCAGGAGGGAAGACCGCCGTGGTGGAACTGGCGGCATGCGCCGGGCTTCCTCTGGCTAAGGACAGGCTGAACCCTGGAAAAGCTACCACTTACGGCGTGGGCGAGCTGCTGCTTGCCGCAGCAGAGGACGGTGTGGAGCAGATTATTCTGGGGCTTGGAGGCAGCGCTACCAACGACGGCGGCTGCGGGGCCGCCGCTGCCGCAGGAGTGGTCTTTCGGAACAAGGACGGCAGGAGTTTTGTCCCCACCGGGGATACCCTCGCCGAGATCGACCGTATCGACTGTTCGGGCCTGAATCCTCTTCTCCGCAAGCTCTCTATCACCGCCATGTGCGACGTGGACAGTCCCCCCTTCGGGGAGACGGGGGCGGCTTATATTTTCGCCCCGCAAAAGGGTGCGGATAGGGAAGCCGTCATCCGTCTGGATCAGGGCCTGCGGCATTTGTGCAAAAAAATAGCAGAAGAGCTTGGTACAGACGTTTCCGGACTGCCGGGCGGCGGCGCGGCTGGCGGGGCGGGCGCTGGTATGCACGCCTTTTTCCACGCCCAGCTGAAGCCTGGCATCGAGACTATTCTGGATTTGACAAACTTTGATTTCTGTCTGACCGGCACAGACCTGGTCTTGACCGGAGAAGGGCAGATAGACGGGCAGAGCCTGCGCGGCAAGGTGGTAGCAGGGGTTGCCAGACGGGCGGCAAAACAGCAAATCCCCGTTGTGGCGGTTGTGGGTTCCATCGCAGACGGCGCAGAAGAGATCTACGAACAAGGCGTAACCGCAATGTTCAGTATCAATACCAAAGCGATGGATTTCAGCCAATCCCGGTGGGAAAGCGAAAAAAACCTGAAAATTACAATGGAGAACCTTTCCAGGCTGCTTTCCGCCGGATTCCAGCACACCGGGAGAACCGCGAAAGGAAAGGAACGCTGATGGAGCAGAACCGGTCAACTACCGCGAGAGCGGGTCTTTACGCGGTGGGAAGCATTGTGAGCGAAGAACTCCGCTGGATTTTCCGGGAGCAGCCGGTGGAAGACTACGGCATCGACGCGCACATTGAAATCTGTGAGGAAGGAAAGCCCACCGGCCGCCTGCTGGCGGCCCAGATCAAAAGCGGAAAAAGCTGGTTTGAAAGACGGACCGAAGAAGGCTTTGTCTATACAGGATCTCTGCGGCATCTGGACTACTGGACCTCCTACTCTGTCCCCGTCATCCTGATCCTGTATCACCCGGAGGAAAAACGGGCCTATTGGGCGCCGGTAGAATCCCGCAGGATCCACCGAAATAGCAGAGGCTGGAATATGGCGGTGCCTTTCAGCTCGGTCTTGGACCGTTTTGCCGGAGAAGCGCTGCGGGAGCTTGCTGTGCCTCACCGCAGAAAATGGAAAAATTTTCGGGGAATGCTTACAGACTTTCCTCGGGATCAGATTTCCTCTTTTGGGGAGGACCGTATTTTAAATTTTCTAAGTCTGGCTGAAAATTCACTGGACATCGCCGTCCCTTTTCTGGACGAAGCCTTTCTCTGGATTTTGAAATCCCTGTCTTTTCGGGTTTCCATCCGCCTGCTTACCGGTTCCGGTTCTGGCAGGGCAGTGACAGAAGAATGCCTTGGAAAGAATGGAATGGAAATGAGAGTTCTGCCTGCTCTTCACGAAAAGGCCGTCATCCTGGACAGAACATATACCGCTTACGGCTCCGCCTGCCTGACTAAAACCGCATGGAGGGACGCCCGGGAGCTACTGTTCCCCGACGACGATCCTCAAATTGCCGCCCTGCGCCTTAGGCAGTTTGAACGCGCCTGGGATATCGCCGCGCCCTGAGGGCAAGGGCACCCAGCGGCAAGTCGGGATTTTGTCCTGTTCCACCCGCTGAACAAGATGGAACGAGAGCGTTTAATGGAGGCCGCCCGTCAACAGAAGTCTCGCTCATAACGAAAGGAGTCTGCCATGTCTGCAAAAACCTGGAATTCTTACAGCTTTTCCATCAACGGCTTTCCCGTACAGGCGCGTTTCGCCCAGGAAGATATTCACGGTCTTTTTGTCCCGCTCCTCCGCAGGCTCGCCCTTTTGCAAAGGGAAAAAGGAGAACGGCTTATCGTATTCCTGGCCGCGCCCCCCGCTGCCGGAAAATCCACATTGGCGGCCTACCTCTCCCTCTTGTCCCGGGAGCTTCCGGACTGCCTGCCCATGCAGGCGTTGGGTCTTGACGGCTTTCATTTTCACCAGGACTACATCTTAACCCACAACGTGCGGCAGAAGGACGGCCATATCTTGCCCATGAGGCAGGTGAAAGGCAGCCCGGAAACCTACGATCTGGTCCATTTTGCTGAAAAGCTTGCCGCTTTGGGCAGGGAGGACCCCCTGTGGCCCGTCTACGACCGCCGCCTCCACGACGTGGTGGAAGAACAGCTGCCCGTCACGGACCCTATTGTGCTGATTGAAGGCAACTGGCTGCTGCTCCGTGAAAAAGGCTGGGCAGAGCTCTCCCACAGCGCAGACCTCACCCTTTTTCTCCGGGCCAGGGAAAACCTGCTGCGGGAACGCCTGCTCCGCCGAAAGATGCAGGGCGGTCTTTCCCGAGAAGAGGCCGAAGCATTTTACCGGACCGGCGACGGAGTGAACATCCGCCGCTGCCTTGAGGAAAGCGGTCCGGCCGACCTGGCCTTACTTCTGCAGGAGGACGGCAGCTTTTCCTGTACGGAATAACCGGAGTCAGTCTTTCAATTCTATAATATCTAAAACAAAATACTTATTCGTTCAAATTTTATTTACTTTTCAACACCACGCCTTTTATGCTATAATAGGAATACCCGGGAAAGATCCGTCTTGGGAAGTGAGAATTCTTCCAAAGAGTATCTTCCATACGTACCGCAATTGTGCTTAGAAAGAGGTGTTTCGTGAGTAAATCAAAATTTCGCCAACTGAAACAAAATCGGACCATATTAACGGAAAAGCTCAAAGAATCCCTGTCCTCCGTACTGCCGGTCACAGGGATAGTTTTTCTGCTGTGCTTTTCCGTTTCTCCCGTTCCCAACGGCCTGTTGATGGGCTTTGTATTGGGCGCGCTGATGCTGATCCTGGGCATGGGTCTTTTTACTCTGGGTACCGACATGGCCATGACCCCCATCGGCACTCACGTAGGCTCTGCCGTCACCAAATCACGAAGTATCTGGCTGGTGGTGCTGGTAAGCTTTCTGGTGGGTATTTTTATCACCATGTCCGAACCGGATCTCCAGGTTCTGGCCGAACAGGTTCCCGGCATCCCCAACATGACGCTGATCGTCGCCGTGGCTGTAGGAGTGGGTGTTTTCCTTGTGGTTGCCATGCTGCGTATGCTGTTCCGTATCAAGCTCTCCTACCTGCTGATCGGCGTATATGCTCTTGTCTTCCTGCTGGCACAGTTTGTTCCCAGGGAATTTCTTTCGGTGGCCTTTGATTCCGGCGGCGTCACTACCGGCCCCATGACCGTGCCGTTTATCATGGCTCTGGGCGTGGGCGTTGCGGCGATCCGAAGCGACAGCGATGCGGAAAACGACAGCTTTGGCCTGGTGGCCCTGTGCTCTGTGGGCCCGATTCTCGCCGTTCTGATTCTCGGGATTGCCTACCGGGCAGGGACCGGCGAATATATTCCCGTCGCTATTCCGGAAATCTCTGATTCCAAAGAGCTCTCCCAAATGTTCCTCTCTTCCCTGCCAAAATACATAAAGGAAGTGGGGATTGCTCTCTGTCCGATTCTCGCCTTCTTCCTGCTGTTCCAATTCACCCGGCTCCATCTGAAAAAAGGCGAGCTGATCAAGATTTGTGTAGGCTTGGCCTACACCTATGCCGGCCTTGTTTTATTCTTGACCGGCGTAAATGTGGGCTTCATGCCGGTGGGCAATTATATCGGCGAGTTGATAGGGAGTCTGCCGTACAATTGGATCATCATCCCAATCGGCATGGTAATCGGCTACTTTATTGTTGCAGCGGAACCCGCGGTCCATGTGCTGAACCGGCAGGTTTTCACCATCACTGCGGGGGCCATCCCCAAAAAGGCACTGTCAACCAGTCTCTCTATCGGCGTCTCCGTTTCGGTAGGGCTTGCCATGCTGCGTATTGTAACCGGACTGCCTATCCTCTATCTGCTGATTCCGGGATACCTTGCCGCCGCTGTTCTCACCTTCTTCTCCCCGCCGCTGTTCACCGCCATTGCCTTTGACTCCGGCGGTGTGGCTTCCGGACCCATGACCGCCACCTTCTTACTTCCCCTCGCCATGGGTACCTGCAGCGGCGTGGGCGGGAATGTAGTGGTGGACGCCTTCGGCGTAGTGGCTATGGTGGCCATGACTCCCTTGATTGCCATACAGGTTTTGGGGGTATATTACAAACAGAAATCCAAAGAGGCAGAGGAGACAGACGCTGTCAGCCCATCTGACCCTGAGGATGACGATATCATCACGTTTTGACGAGAGACGGAAACAAGCTTTCGGAAACAGATGCAGGATATCACTATTTGGCTGTGCAAAATAAAACTGCAAAATCCGCGGACCAGCGTGGGAAAGGTATGGTCACAACAATGGGTAACATGTACTATTTGATAACAATTGCCAAGCGGGAATACGGCGAGGATTTCATTGAGTTTTTCTATGAAAGCGGGGTTCATTCCCTGACTGCCGCGCTGTGCGAGGGCACAGCGCAAAAGAAAACCCTGGATCTGCTGGGCATTGAAAAGACGGAGAAGATCATGCTCTCCGCTGTGGTTCCGGGCTCTCTGGCAGCAAGGCTGCTGCGCGGCCAGATGCGCACCATGCAGATTGACGTGCCGGGCAATGGGATTTCCTTTACCATTCCCCTGCAGTGCGCGGCGAACTCGCTCAGCCTGCAATATCTGACGCAGGGTCAAAAAACAGAACAAAATGAGGTGATGGAAATGGAAGAAAACCGCTTTTCTTTGATCGTTGTGATTGCCCAAAAAGGGTATACTGAACTGGTGATGGAGGCCGCACGCAGCGCGAACGCCGGCGGAGGCACCATTATTCACGCCAAGGGGATCGGCGAAAAAAACGCCGCGCCCTTCTTTGGCATGTCGATCGCCTCCGAACAGGAGCTGATCTACATTGTCTCCAGACAGAGGGATGAAAAAAACATCATGCATGCCATAATGGAAAAGGCAGGTTCCAAACAGGACCGGGTGGTGGCGGCTTTCTCCCTGCCAGTTAACCAGGTGGTGGGACTGCGCAGTCTTCTGGATGACTGAATTTTCCCAGGAGCGGACAAGCCAGAGGCATACTTCCCTCTCAACGTTCCAGGTTTGGAACAAGGGCGGCGCTAACTCGAGAGGGGTTGTCCCTCTCCGATGCGCCGCAGTTCTTCGCGGGAATAGGGCAGCTGCCAAAAGGGCTGAAACCGGTTCTGCAGCAGCAAATCCTTCTGCATACCCCGCAAGCCAGCCGATGCCTGTCTCTGTTTCCGGTATTCCCGGGGCGGCACTCCCACGAATTGACGGAAGGTCCGGTAAAAATTGCTCAGGCTGGTAAAGCCGCATTGTTCTGCAATTTCCGTCATGCTGCAGCCTTCCAGGTTTTCCATCAGCCCGCAGGCGGCGCTGACCCGGACAGAATTCAGGTACCGGGTCAGGCTCACTCCCATATGCTCTTGAAAAAGGCGGTAGATCGTGGGCTCACTGAAGCCAATCCTTTCCGCCAGGACACTGGCGGAAAGGGGGCTGTCGTATTCCTTGTGCACGATTTCTACACAGTGAATAAACCGGTCCAGCGGGCGGCCTGAAGCGTTTTCCGCACCGGGCTGGAAACTGTGCCTGGAAAGACACATCAAAATATGGTACAGCTCCTTATGATACTGATACCACTGTTCTTCCGAGTCCATGGCGCCGGCTCCCCACTGCTGGTAAAACGCGGGGTTTTTCCTCCAGCGCTTGTAATCCGCCGCGTCGGGGGTCAGCAAAGCTGCCAGCCGGGCGATTGCCGACCGGACTTCGCAAATATCCTTCTGGTCTTTCGGCAAGGCATTCTCTCCTACCGTGGAAAAGCCGTATCGGCTTCCTGCCGGAAGCCGCAGCAGCGACGGTTCCACCGAAAACACCAGCTGCAGTCCTCCCGGCAAGCCCTCTGTGAGCTCGTGGCTGAGACCGCAGTTGACGGCAACCAGGTCATTTTCCTTCAGCACGTAAGCCTCCCCCTGTATTCTCACCTGTACGCTTCCGTGGATGCAGCAGATGATTTCCAGGCTGTCGTGCCAGTGAAGCCGGTTGAATAGGATATTTCCCGCAATCACGTTCATCTTGAGTCCTGTGCGGTTCACGGTGCTGCCCACAATCTCATAATATCCGGAATGGCTCATGCGTCTCTCCTCCGTTTACATCCGAACACTCCTGCTTTTTTCCATATTGTCTTCACAATAGCAGAAAAATGGAAATTTAGCAAGAAAGTCCTTCTGATTTTGATAGAATCCTGGAAAAATGAGCCTGAATCAGGTAAGACAAAACCTATTTTATATGCTATGATAGGGGCACGAAAGGGAGCGCGTTATCCCCGTCCGCCGAGGGCTCCCAAACAACGATACAGCCCGCAAAGAAAGGAGAAAAAACATGCAGTGTGAACAGATTGTCACTTTTTCCGCCAACGGAAAAGCTTACCCGGAAACGACACGGATTCCGGTCACTCCGGAGGCCGACGAGCCAAGACATCTGGAATCCGGCGTCCTGAATCTTTATCCGGATATTACCTACCAAACCATCGAAGGATTCGGCGGCGCCATGACCGAAACCTCCGCCTATCTGCTTTCCCAAATGGACGAACAAACCCGAAAGTCCGCTCTGGAGGCATTCTTTGGAGAACAGGGCAGCCATGTCAAGTTTCTGAGAGTCCATATGGACAGCTGTGACTATTCCCTGGAGGAATACACAGCGGTAGAGGACCCGATAGCAGACCCGGACTTTGAAACATTTTCATTGAAACGGGACCAGAAATACATCCTCCCGGTTCTGAAGGAAGCCCTCGCCATGTCCAAAGAGCCGATTTCCGTGCTGCTGAGCCCTTGGTCTCCGCCTGCCTGCTGGAAGACTCCTCCGGAACGCCCGAAGAACGACGCTTCCGTCTACGGAGACCTTCCGGGCCATATGAAAAAGGAAATCGACTACGACACGCCCTCCCGCTGCAACGGCGGCAGCCTGAAGCCGGAATATTACGCCTCCTGGGCCAAATATCTGACAATATTTGTCAACGCTTATCTCCAGGAGGGCATACCCGTCACCATGATGTCCATCCAGAACGAATCCATCGCAGCCACCGATTGGGACAGCTGTGTCTGGACGGCGGAGGAGCAAAAGATTTTCCTGCGTGATTTCCTCTATCCGGCTTTTGAAGCTGCCGGACTCGCCGGGAAAGTGGGAATCTACATCTGGGATCACAACAAGGAAAGGGTTCTGGAATATGCTACAGACATCATCGACAGCGCCACTGATTCCATGATCGAAGGGCTGGCTTTCCACTGGTACTCCGGGGATCATTTCGAGGCGGTGGAGATGGCCGGCAGGAAATATCCCGGCAAGGTGCTGATGATGAGCGAGTGCTGCGGCCTGCACATGCCGGGCCGTGTAGGCTTTATGGGTTTCGGCGGCGGCGGGAAGACGCCGGAAACCGTGGAATATGAGGACGCCGTAGCCTATGCCCACGACATCATCGGCAACCTCAACGCGGGTATGAACCGCTGGATCGACTGGAACCTCTGCGTCGATAAAAACGGCGGTCCCCGCCATGTGCCCGGGGGATTCACCGCCTGTATGATCGTAAACGACGATTACAGCTACCGGACAAATCTGACCTACGACTACATTGGGCATTTCTCCAAATACATTCTGCCCGGGGCCATGCGGATCGGCTGTTCCCGGTGTGACGACAAGGTGGAGATGACTGCCGCCAAAAATCCGGACGGCTCCATCGCCGCAGTCGTGCTGAACAAGCAGGATGAGGATCAGAAATACGCTATTCGCATTCAGGGCCAGGTCATCCGGATCAAAGCGCCTGCCAGAACACTCAGCACTATCGTGATCCGCTGACAAACTTGGTTTATCCCGTTCTCCATTTCGGCAGTATATCACAAGCCAAAATGAGAACGACGCCTGAAGAAAGGAACGGACAGCGTCTTGTTCATAAGGACGCTGTCCGTTTTGCTCCCCCATAAAACAACGAAAACACCGGCCTCCGCATTTGTCACTGTCCGTATTACTGGACATACTCACATCTGCGGCTTTGCCGGTGTTCTTTTATTTTCTATTCTCAGCTGCTGAAGTCTCTTCCGTCATAGAGTATGCCGGAGCGTCAGCTGCTCCAGATCACGGAAGGATCAAAGGAGAACAGGTTCCTTGTTCCGGTACGCGCCATGGCCGTCGCCAATTCCCCCGTCATTTCATGGATGGCCTGCTCCACACCGGCAGCGCCGGAGACATGGAGGTACTCCATCATCTTTCTTCCAACCGAAACCGCCGACGCGCCCAAAGCCATTGCCTTGAACACATCCATTCCGCTGGAAATGCCGCAGTCCACAAAAACGGGAATCCTGCCGTTTACCTCTTTCAGGATATCCGGCAGAACGCGCAGGGGCGGCACAGCATAATCCTGGATGCCGTGATGGTGGGAAACCACAATGCCGCCGGCGCCAGCCGCCAGGCAGCGTCGGGCGTCCTGCACGCTGAGCACTCCTTTGACCACAAAGGGAAGGCTTGTGGCCGCACAATAGCACTGAAGCTGTTCCAACGACTTTGCCTCCATGGGATACCCCAGCACCGTGTCGAAGGCGCCGCCGCGCCCGAAGGCATGGTCGATATCCATACCCACCGCCAGGGCTCCGCAGGCCTCCGCATGGCGAAGCTTACGGAAGATCAGCGCCTCGTCCGCATAAGGCTTTACTATTTTTATGGTCTTCGCGCCGGTGGCCGTAATCGCCTCCAGCTCGGCTTCCTCTCCCATGCCTGCCCACATCACCGCATTTGCCGCTGCTGCTCCCCTTGCCATTTCCACCATGCCGTTAGGCCAGCAGCTGTCCAGATGGGACAAAGCCGCCATCATCACCGGCGTGGAAAAGGTGTGTCCGTAGAGCTCCAGCTCCGTACAGGGCAGCACGGAGTCTACCAGGCGTGTTTCCACCAGCAGGGAATCCAGATACTCCCGGGTGATGCGGTTGGAATCGCCGGGTCTCGCATCAGCCTTGTCTGTCTTTTCCATGGTTCAGCCTCCTTCTTGTCTCACAGCGTTCAGTTTTCGTGTTTCTTGCTCTGCGGCCTCCATCAATCCCTTGATATACCCCACCGCAAAGTAATTGCCCAGTACTCCATAACTCGGGTTGCCGTTGTCCTCGCCCAGCAGGGTGGGCACATGATCCGGACGGGCAACACCGGTAAACCCAATGTCGTAATAGGTTTTCATCGCCTCGTACATATCCGTTTTCCCATCGTCATGAAAGGTCTCCTGAAACCTTTCCCGGGTTCCCTGTACATCCCGAAAGTGTACGAAGAAAATCTTTTCCTTCCCAAAGCGCCGGATCGACGCAGGTATGTCTTCTCCCATGGTGGCAAAGCAGCCCTGGCAGAAGGTCATACCATTCATAGGGCTTTCCCGAAGGGAAAAAACACGCTTAAAAGCGTCCGCGCTGGTCAGGATTCTCGAAATCCCCTTGAGCGGGGATACCGGCGGATCATCCGGATGCAGCGCCAGCCTGACGCCGTACCGTTCGCATTCCGGCAGGATCTCCCGCAGAAAGCCCTCCAGCGTAGACCAGAGCCTGTCGGCGGAAATCTCTCCCGCATAAGTGCGCTCTGCGGAATCGGTATCCTCCAGGCGGAACCCCGTCACAGTAGCCCCTCCCCGGGCGGCCAGATTCATATGGGTACGGTACCAGCCCAGGACCGGCATCCAGTTATAGCATACCGTATCAATGCCCAGGGTTCCGCAGGCCGCAATAAACTCCTTGAATTGCGCCAGCTGCTCGTCCGCGCCGGGACGTCCCAATTTCACCTCGTCCAGAGCGGGAGGGCCCTCGATCACCGAAAGCTTCAGCCCAGCCTGTGCGTACTGCTTCTGGATAGCCTGCACGCTCTCCATCGTGTACGGCGCATACCCGTCCATTTCCCGCGAACCGGATATCACCTCGCAGAGCCCCAGCTGCTTTTGTACATTTACCTTCTCCTGATCATAGCCATGAAAATAAGCCAACCCCAGCTTCACCGAACCAACTCCTCTCCAACACATCCGGAACATTCCTCTGCAGGCTCATGCAAACACTATTTATAGACAGTAACATGGTAACATTTCTCTGCTTAAAGTACAAGCATTCTTCCGGAAGAGTAAAAAGAACTAAAGCGTGGCAGAGAATGCAGAAAGGAAGGACAGCTTTTTTTCGCTGTCCTTCCAGCTTGTTACAATTTTATGCTAAGGAAGCAATATATTCCTCCAGCTGTCCCTGAATCACTTCACGGACCTTTTCTATCCCTGCTGCTTCCATTTTTGCCTGGTAATCCTTCAAGCCGGATTCTGCATCGGTATAACCCAGTTCCAACGGCCACCAGTACTGTTGATGTACGTTCTGGCAGGCAGCATACTCAGTCTCGATAGAAGAAGTGTTGATGGCGAAACCGGCATATTTTGCTCCGCCTTCCCCATTTTTCTCCTTGATGTACTCATCAAATCCATCCTTGAAGGTCTTCAGGTCCGCCGGCGCTCCGTAGGAATCCAGGTTGAATTCCGTTGTCCGGGCCGCCCAGCAGGCTGAAAACGCGTAGTTGTCAGCATCCAGGTTTTTGATCTGGCCGTCAATGATCTCATAAGAGGTATCCTCGATGCCATAATAGAAAGCGCGGAAAGCCTCTTCGTCATTGGTGATCAGATCGTAAAGCGCCAAAGCCCGTTCAGGATTCTCCGAAGTGTTGGAGATGACCACTGTATCCTGGGTAAAGGGCATGTTGTAAACATCCTTGACAAAGTTTGCATATTTGACGCCCCAGTCCGGGTGGTCAATGTAATTCCCGGAATAGCTGTCAATGTTGTGAATGGTAGATGCCGCAATTCCATTTTTGAACTTCTGAGAATCCGTATCTGACAGGGCGGATTTCGTAAAGTAGCCCGCCTCATTCCAACGGTTCATCATTTCCAGGAAATCAGGGGTCTTTTCATATTCATAATAGGTAAAAATTTTAGGGTCTGTCTCGTTGGGGTCGATAAACAGGAAATCATTGGTGGCTCCCTTCACCGCATACATCCCCTGCTCCCGCATGTACATATCGTCCACTTCCGAACCGGACTGCATGACATTGTAGGGTTCAAACTGCGGAGCCGTCTTTTTGACGTACCCCAGATAGGCCTCAAAATCTGCGAGATTTTCCATTTTTCCGTCCCAATCCGTGCCCTCCAGAATGTCGGTGCGGTAAATGGGGCCATAGGCGGAATAGGTGGCAAGCAGGGTGGGAATGCAGTAGTAATGACCTTCCACAGTAGCCTGCCGCAGAGCAGCTTCCGACTGGCGCTCAAAGTTCTTCGGCGCATACTTGGGCCAGAGCTCATCCAGGCTCATAAAAGCTCCTTTCTGGGCCAGAGAGGCAAAATTCAACCAGGTAGCCGCGTAAGCCATGTCAAATTTCTCGCCGGAAGAGAACAGCAGCGGATATTTATTGGGATACTCCGCCCAACCGATCCAGTTTACCTTCAGCGTACAATTGAGCTTTTCCTTAAACAGCTTGTTGAAATTTTCATCAATTTCATCCTGCTTTGCAGGACGGTCGCTGACTACATACATCACGATTTCAACTTCCTTGGACGTGTCCAGATCGCCCGTTTCAACAGGTGTGGATTCCGCGCCTGCCGCAGAGGATTCTTCCGCCTTGGAAGCAGGCGATTGCGCCGGGGAAGAGCTGCTCTCCTTCTTGCCGTCCCCACATCCGGCGAAAACGCTTGCCAGCAAAGCGATTGCCAGCAGAAGGGACGTCAGTTTGACTGGTTTTTTCATAACAATACCTCCCTAAAAAATTAAGAGTACAAGGACGCCGTCTTCTCTTCTTTTAGAGAAAGTCCGTCAGCCGGCTCTCCCTTTTCAAAAAATCACGTACGCCCTTTCCTCTGTTATCTTACTATGAGGGAGCTTTCCTTAGAAACAAGAAAAAACTACGATTTCAAGGAATAACTTAATGATTTTAGATGTATTCCACTATATTTCATATTAATTTATTACAATTATGTTAGAAATATTGAGTTGCTCCTGCAATTTTAGGGATAGTGAAGTGATCTTGGACATAAGACCGGAAAGGTCAACAACAAAAAAGGACCGCAGCCTCGGGAGAATCTTCTCCCTTGGCAGCAGTCCTTTTTCCAAAGCAGTTATTATTTCAGGGAAGCAAGATATTCGTCCAGCTGTCTCTGGAACTCCTCGCGCACCTTCTCGATGCCCGCAGCTTCCATCTTCGACTGATAATCCTTCAGGCCGCTTTCGATATCCACATAGGCCAGCTCCAGAGGCCACCAGTACTGCTGAATCACGTTCTGCACCGCAGCATACTCAGTCTCGATGGAGGAGGTGTCAAGGGAGAAGCCCTGAAGCTTCTGGCTGCCCTCTCCGTCCATCTCCTTGATGTGCTCGTCAAAGCCTTCCTTCAAGGTCTTCAGATCAGCGGGAGCGCCGTAGGAATCCAGGTTAAACTCCGTGGTGCGCGCCGCCCAGCAGGCAGAGAAGCCATAGTTGTCCGCATCCAGATTTTTCACCTGGCCGTCGATGATCTCGTAGGTAGTGCCCTCGATGCCATAATAGAAGGCGCGGAAAGCCTCCTCATCGCTGGTGATCAGGTCGTACAGCGCCAGCGCACGCTCGGGATTATCCGAGGTGTTGGAAATGACCAGAGCGTCCTGAGTAAAGGGCAGGTTCGACACGTCCGTGATAAAGTTGGCATACTTGATGCCCCAATCGGGATGATCAATGTACTCGCCGGAATAGGCGTCGATATTATGGACGCGGCTGGCAGACTTACCGCTCTTAAACTTCTGGGAATCCGTATCGGAAAGGGCGGACTTGGTGAAATAACCAGCCTCGTTCCAGCGCTTCATCATCTCCAGGAATTCAGGGGTTTTTTCATATTCATACCAGGTGAAGAACTGCGGGTTTTCCTCGGCGGGATCCACCCACAGGAAGGTGTTGCCCTTGGGGCCAAAGAAGCCCTGCTCCATCATCCATACGTCATCCACTTCAGAACCTGCCTGATAAACGTCCCAAGGCTCGTATTCGGGAGCGTACTGTTTGATATAGCTGAGATAGGTCTCATAATCAGCCAGATTATCCATCTTTCCGTCCCAATCCGTGTCCTTCAGGAGATCGGTGCGGTAGATGGGCCCAAAAGCGGAATAGGTGGCAAGCAGGGTGGGAATGCAGTAATAGTGATCTCCCACGGTAGCCTGGGTCAACGCAGTCTCGGACTGACGCTCGAAGTTTTTCGGCGCATATTTGGGCCAAAGTTCATCCAGAGCCTTAAAAGCGCCCTTCTGTGCCAAAGAGGAGTAATTCAGCCAAGTGGCAGTATAGGCCATGTCGAATTTCTCACCGGAAGAAAACAGCAGCGGGTACTTATTGGCATATTCCGCCCAGCCGATCCAGTTGACTTTCAGCGTGCAGTTGAGCTTTTCCTTGAACAGCTCATTAAAATTGGCGTCCATATCATCCTGCTTTGCAGGGCGGTCGCTGACCACATACATGACAAGCTCTACTTCCTTAGATGTATCCAGATCATTTCCGCCCTCTGCGGTAGAACTCTCTGAAACGTCTGTTGACGCGTTGCTGCTCTTGGAATCTCCGCCTTTGGACGCTGTTGATGACGAATTGTCACCACAGGCCGCAAAGGTGCTCACGACCAGGGCCAGGGCCAGCAGCAGGGATGCCAGTCTGACAGTTTTTTTCATTTCCTCGTACCTCCAAAAATAGTTTGGTATGCCGCCTTTCACAACGTATGAAGCATTACGAAAGCGCCTCCTCACTATACTATAAAAAGCAGCTGGGACGGAATAGAACAAAACTACGATTTCAGGGAATAAATTAAGCGTTTTAACCGTATTCTCTTCAGTTGATGTTACAATTTTGATACATTTACAAAATTTACTATACGAAAAAAGGACGGCTCAAAGGAGCCGTCCCAATAAGGATGTATGACACTAAAACTGACAGGGGAGAGCACACAAAACGACTGTGAATCTCCCTCTCTCCAATATTACGTCCCTATCACACCGGGCTGAAGAACCGCTCTTATTTGATCCCGGTATTGTCCGGGAGTCACTCCGTATTGTTCATGAAATACCCGGTGAAAGGTCTTAACACTGGAAAAGCCGGACTGTACTGATACTGCAGAAATGGATAAGTTGGTATTTTCCAGAAGCTGTTCTGCCTGATTCAGGCGGAGCTTCAGCACATATTGATGAAAGGTCGTCCCTGTCTGGCGTTTAAACAAGCCTGACAGATAGGTCTCATTAAAGCCCAGGGCCTCCGCACAGTCCTTCAGCGTCAGGCTGGAGAGATCGTGTTCAGAGAGATAAGACAGCACCCGTTTCAGCGAGTCATCCTGGGAGGAACGCCGTTTTTCAGGCGTCTCAAGGGGCAGCAGCCGTATGGCGGCTACCGCCAGCAGCATCAGCTGGGCGTATACCCCTTCCCTCCAGCCCGGCTCCCGCTGACGATATTCCCTCTCTATCACGGCAATACTTTTTTCGACAGCCTCTCTGCCCTCTCTGCCCCACTGGCTGCTGTGCCTCCTTATTCTGGAGAAACAGGCGCCGTCCACAGCAAAGGCACTTTTGGAAAAGAGCAGGGAAGGATGAAAGCTCAACACCAAACGCTTTGCCTCCCGTTCCGAGGGGAACAGGCAATGATTCTGCCTTGGGCCAATAATCAGGATATCCCCCTCTTTCAGCCGGTAGGGGTGTTCCAGAACGCCGACGACGGTCTCCCGCTCCAGGCCGCAGAGGATTTCAATCTCGTCGTGCCAGTGATAGAGACAAGGCTGTGCCCCGTTCCTTTCAGCCAAAAGCAGAGGAAACTCCCGGTCCAGGGCGTTCCTTTCAAAAACCGGCTCTGTCATCTTCCGGTAGTCAAATTCTGTGGGAGCCAGCCGCGTTCAATGCATTTGCGCAAATCCCACCCAGCCGGATCGGAAATCAGCTTATAGCTCCAGAAGAAATAACCGGAACAGTCCTCCCACACCGCCAGCTGGGCGTCGCCCACCAGCCGGAAAAACAGTTCCTCCTGCAGGGGGGTGCGTTCCCGTTTGGACTGGGAATCATGACAGAGACACCATTCGCCTACGATCACCGGATGGACCTGTTCCATCAATTTGAGCTTTTCCGCATGGTCATGGAAAATTGTCCGCATAAAGTCCAACTCTTCCAGATTGCTGCCCAAATCCATGCCCAAGTACCAGTGGGCGTCCAGCACCACATTCTTGTATTCTGGTTCCGTCATAAAGTTGAACCAGGCGTCAAAGCGGAAGCCATCGTGAAATACCACCGCCTTCGATTCCTCCATATGCCTGCGCAGTACCTCATAGCCCCGCTTATAAAAGTCCTGCAGAACAGAAAGCGGCACAAAATCGGAGCCTGTCGCCCGCTGTGGGTCATGAGGCAGGTACCTGTCCTGAATGTGGTGCCAAAGCTGCTCTGAAATGGGTTCATTGAGCAGTTCAATGCCCCATAACCCCTCCCGTTTTCCGTACCGCTCTGCCAGCTTTTCCAGCACCAGCAGAACTCTGTCGATCCGTTCCGGAGACTGAGCCCATTTGCAGACGCCGCAGATGCCGCCGTTGTCAAAGCCGTTCTGGCTTTCCGGCGCAGTATGCAGGTCTACCAGAATCTGCAGGCCTGTCTCCTCCGCCCAGTCGAAGGCCCGGTCCAGATATTCAATGCAGGGCACATAGGGGTCGCAATATGCCGGGTCGTCCCCAAAGATGAAATGGGGTACCGGAATACGCACCATATTCATACCGTGTTCCCTCACATAGAGGAAATCGTCCTTTGTGATATAGGTATCCCGATGTTCTGTCAGCCGCCTTACCAGTTCCTCCCGGGGGAGCTGCCGGCAGAGTTCGTCCTCATCCTCCGCCGTGGTGCCCGCAAACAGTTCCGGGTGCATCCATTTTTCCAGCACCAACCAGTTTCCGAAATTGACGCCTCTGATTTTCTCCACTAAAACCATCTCTCCTTCTGATTTCTCTGTAAGTTAAAAAAGCAGGGTCTGAATGCTGTGGGCCTTCAAAGTCAGATCCGCCAGCTCCCCATGATACCGCAGAGTGACCTGCCGGTCTTCTTCCCAGCGGTTCAGCACCACAACTGCGATGCTGCCGTCCGGATTGAGAAACGCGCCGGCCTCCAGGCTCGTGTCAAAAATGCTGTAGCCAATTCTTCTGGCGCCCCGCTTTATAAATTTGCTGAAATGCCCCAGATAATAATAAGATGAGGTCACCGTCAGTTCTCCCGTCGTACGGTCGATCATAACCGGGGACGCCCCCACCCAGATCTCAGCCGGATCTTTGCCGGATTCCCTCTGCTCGTCCAGCCAATGGCTGGGGCCTCCGTCCTCGTTGAGAAACATGTTCCAATCCACCCAGGCTCCCGCCCAGTGGTTCAGGTCCCCCAGGATGTCATGGGCATAATGTTCTCCCGCCCCATAGACCTCTTTGGCATGGCCGGTGCATTGCTCGGAAGCCACAAAGAATTTTTCAGGAAACAGGTCATGCGCCACATCCAGCGCGGTAAAATGGTCGCCGGAATACCAGTGCACGGCTACGCCGTCAAAAGCGTCCCGCGCTCTTTGATTGCAAAGGATATCCAGGCTCCGGTCCACCACACGCTCCTTGTTGTGATCCCAAAACATCACCTTCCGGTCCCCCACACCCATCTGTTCATAGATGGGCTTCAGGTAACCGGTGACAAAATCCCGTTCCTCTCCCGCCTCATATTGGCAGGATTCCCATCCCTGTCTGGCCTTGGCTTCATTCTGCACAGTGACGCCCCAGATTTTCACGCCTTCCTTCTCATACTCCTGGAGATACCGGGCTGTGTAGCGGGCCCACACTTCCTTGCAGTCTTTCCTGAGAGAGCCGCCCTGATTCATCGTTCCATTGGTTTTCATCCAGGCAGGCGGGCTCCAGGGGCTGGAGAAAATCAGCAGATCCTCTGCTTTATCCTGCGCAGCCCTGATCATGGGCAACACCGATTCCCGGTCATGGGCGATGGTAAAATCCTTCAGCGCAAAGTCTTCCGGCGTATCGTCATAGGAATAAAAATCTTCGGAAAAGTCACAGCTGTTGATGGTGGCGCGGCAGAAATTGTAGCCGATCCCCTTCTCCTTGTCGAAATAGAGTTCCAGAACCTTCTGCCTCTGTTCCTCCGAAACCTTTTGGTAATTGAGGGTGGAGGATTCGGTAAAAGCCCCGCCGAAGCCCAGAATTTCCTGATATTGTACCTGATCGTACACATTGAGGATATGACCCTCCTGTCCGTCGGTTCCAGGCTTATCAGGGCGGAATTCCAGCGCCTCCCGCTCCTGCAGCATCTTTCCTGCCCGCATGTCCGTTTCAATGACTCTTATTTTTCTGCTCATTTCCAATACAAACCTCCAACTCATATTTTAAGCCCAACAGGGAAACCATAGCTTCCCCGCTGCCTTACGGCTGATAGCATTCTGCCATGACCTCCCGGATGAGTTGCACATAACGCTTTACCTTCCCAACATCATGGTTAATCGTATACACATCCCGCTGAATCAGCTCCAGGCTGCAGCCGGAGGCTGCGCGGGCAGTCCTGCGGAAATGTTTCCGGACCTCTTCTTCTTCCAATATGGTCCCCACCCCCAGAAAATTGGGGCTGGGTTTTCTCAGATAAGCGATTTGAGCGCCGCGCAGCTGCTCCCCCATAAACTCCTCGTCACACCAGGGGGAGACGGAGACCTTGCGCAGGTTCGGCAGCGTTTTCAGATCCTCCCAAACCGGGTGGACCGGCTCACAGCAGCCATAGGAAAGCTTTCCGTAACAGGAGGCTATCTGCCTGTAGCACGGAAAGATAAAGTCATGGAACATCTCCGGAGAGATACTCACCGTCTCCTGGGAGTCCAGGAATCCCCATACATCCCGGGTGGCGAGCTGGCCCGAGCGGAGCAGCTCCTCTGTAAAGCACAGCGATCCCTGGGCTACCTTTTCAAAGCCTGCAGTGGGCAGCAGGCAGCCCTCCTTTTCCAGCATGTGGAAATAGGCAAGGTAATCCTCTGCCAGCCGGTCCATCATTTCCCGGAATTCCTCCGGATAGTCTGCCAGTGCAAAGCACATGTTTTCCATCCCCATCAGATGGACCACATCCTGCGTGGGCACCGCATAGAGTCCGTTCATCGTGCGGCGCACCGGCAAAATATCGCCGAACATCTCCTGCGCAAAGCGTTCCTTCCGCTGATAGAACGCCCCATCGAATCCAAACTCCGATGGTGTCAGCTTTTCAAAATCCTCGTGCAGATCCGCCAATACATAATGAAATCTGTGACCCAGCCTGTTTCCGGCCGAATCTGCCGCCGTAGTACGGGTAATCTCGTATCCAAAAGGACGGAACCAGCCGCTCTGCTCCACCGGAAAATAGTCCGGAACCACCCAGTCGTCGTCGAAGAGCTCCAAATTCAAAAAGTTCCGGTACAGTTCCCGTTCCGCCGCCCGTGCCTCCTCCCCCTCACAGCGCAGCAGAGAAGGAAGGATTTCCTGTTCGAAGGTATCGATTTCAACATGGACGACCGGAGCGCTGGGCTGAAAGGCGTTATGCGCCTTCCAAAGTAAAATCCGCTCCTGGTTTTTTATGGATTGAGATATTTCCAACTGCCGCTTCGCCAGCTCCCGCAAAATCGTGCGGTCCTGTTCCCGGCTCATGTGCGTTCCCTTCTTTCCTCTCAATACCGGCCTGTCTTTTCAGCCCTCTTCAATCACCTTGAATCCCCAGGGTTCCAGCTCCAGCTCCGAACCATGAGCGATCAGATCTCCGGAAATCAGTTCCACACCGTGGCCATGGAAATACTCCTGCTTTCTCGGCTCCATGGAATAATTGAAATAGAATCGCACCGTCTTACCCAAACCGTTTACCCCGCTTTTGACAATCACAGGGAACTCTGCCTTTTGTTCCGTTCCCCACAGTCCGGCCCGGGCCAGACGCCTGCGCAGAAAAGCCTTCAAATAGGCTTTCGTGGGCATACAGCCCACATAGGCTGCCGACCCCTTCCCATAGGCGTTTTCCGTGATGGCGGCATAGCGGCCCCAGAAGGGGTGGCCGTACCTTGCAAATACATTGGCAGTGGTGGGGGTGAGCAGCTCCATCCAGGTGGAAACCTGCCGGTCCGCACCGGCCACCGGCAATTCATCCCCCACAAGGGCGACATTGCGGGGCTCTGTAAACTCATCATAGCTCACGCCGAAGCACTCTGTCAGAAGATGCGGCTGGCGCTCATGAGCCACAGTGAGATACTCATTAGAAAATCCTGTCTTGAAAGTGGCCAGCAAATGTCCGCCATTTTTCACATAGCCAGCAAGAGACTGCAGCAGGGAATCCAGCGCGCTGTACAGCGCCGGAACCGCGATGAAATCATACTCGCCCAGCCTTTCCTCATCCTGGGGAAACAGGATATCGCACTCTACATTGAGCTCATAGAGGGCATCGTAAATCAGACGTACCACATCGTTGTATTTTGTTTTTCCGTCCGGCAGGCGGAAAAGCTCCAATCCGGTCAGGGCTTCATTGCTCACCAGCATTGCCACCCGGTTTTTCTTTTTCAGATTCACCAAATGCTCGCTCAGCCGGTCAAAATCCGCCCCAATGGTGCAGGCTTCCCGATAGGGAGCATTGGGCTGCAGGTCGTGGCTGAGCAGCCCCTTCCAATAGGTTTCGCAGGCATTGTGAATGGAATGCCAATGCCAGTACATCACCGCGTTGGCGCCGGACGCCACATGGCTGAAAGCCTGCATGCGCAGCTGCCCATCAAAGGGCGTCCAGTTCACATGCCCCTGGGCCTCGGTTTCGATGACCAGGTAATTATCCTGCTTGAGGCTGCGGGACACATCTCCGCCAAAGGAGATTTCCGCGCCGGTGAGCAGGTCCTGGGTGGGATGATAGATATCGCAGCCGGCAATGGTAACCGCCTCTGCCGCGGCTTTATGGTCCACATCCGGTTGTATGCCGTAGGAATAGCCCCGCCATTCATAATCGAAGTTATGGGTGATAAACTGTCCTTCCTTCAGGTATTCCCGAACCAGCTCCGACTGCCACGCAAGATACTCCGTGACCAGCTCTCTGCGGAATTTCTCAAATTCTGCCCGGAAGCTGCCGTTGATGCTGCCCGTCACATCCGGAACATTTTCCCAGCTGTCGACGCGGTTGCTCCAATAGTTGAACCCAAACTCCCTGTTCAACTCTTCCACCGTGCCGAATTTTTCCCGCAGGTACCGCACAAAACGCTTCTGTACATTGGGTCCCGCCGTGTGGTAATGCTTGGTTTCGTTATCCAGCTGAAACCCGATGACATTGCCGTACTCCTGTACGCATTCCATCAGCTTCCGGATGACCCTCTCCGCATGGTAGAGATACACAGGGCTGGTGATGTCCATATTCTGCCGGGCACCGTATTTTCCCGCTCCGCGTTCCGTTACGGCGATGATTTCAGGGTGGGCTGCCGCCAACCAGGGCGGCACCGCGTAAGTGGGCGTACCCACAATTACGGAAATCCCCGCTTCCTGCGCGGCCTCCAGCGCCCTGCGCACATGGGTGAAATCGAACACCCCGTCTTCAGGTTCTTCCGTGGCCCAGGTGGATTCCGCAATACGGATGACATTGATGCCCGCCTCCCGCATCATCTCCATATCCTTCCGCAGCCGTTCCTCCGGCATGTACTCGTCATAGTACGCTACTCCATAAAGCAAACGATCCATTGTAACCATCTTCCTTTCTCTGTCAGCAAGCGTCCTTGAGTTACCCTGCGCAGCATCTGTGCCCTGCGAACAGGTACGCCGCACTGTCCTTCTTAATTTCGGTTTCTGGAACAAGGGACAAAAATACAATCTCTTGCTTTTTTCTCTCTGTCCCTTTTGTACATTGAAGGTATCATAACACGAAAAAGGGGCGATGGGAAGAGGAACTCCCCCACCGCCTCTTTTTGCTGCTGCATTTATTTTGCAATTTCAGCCAGATAGTCGTCCAGCTGGCGCTTAAGCTCTTCACGGACCTTTTCGACGCCTGCCGCTTCCATTTTGGACTGATAGTCTTTCAGCCCTTCCACCGGATCGGTATAGCCCAGCTCCAGAGGCCACCAGTACTGCTGGTGTACGTTCTGGCAGGCCGCATATTCCGTCTCGATAGAGGTGGTGTTGACAGAGAATCCACGGAACTTCGCGGTACCTTCCCCATTCATCTCTTTGATGTGCTCGTCAAAGCCGTCCTTAAAGGTCTTCAGATCCGCCGGGGCGCCGTAAGAATCCAGGTTAAACTCCGAGGTACGGGCCGCCCAGCAGGCAGAAAACGCATAGTTGTCCGGATCCAGAGATTTGACCTGACCGTCGATAATCTCATAGGAGGTGCCCTCTACGCCATAAAAGAACGCCCGGAAGGCTTCCTCATCGCTGGTGATCAGATCATACAGAGCCAGAGCTCTTTCAGGATTCTCCGCCGTATTGGAGATAACCAGAGCATCCTGGGTAAAGGGCAGGTTGGAAACATCCTTGGTAAAATTGGCATACCGGAATTTCCATTCGGGATGCTCGATATAGCTGCCGGAGTAGCTGTCGATATTGTGCACGGAGCAGGCAGCCTTGCCGTTCTTGACTTTCTGGGAATCCGTATCGGACAGAGCGGACTTTGTGAAATACCCTGCCTCGTTCCAGCGGTTCATCATTTCCAGGAATTCCGGTGTTTTTTCATACTCGTAGAAAGTATAGAGCTGCGGATCCTCCTCCGCCGGATCGAGCCACAGGAAATCGTTGGACATGGCGCCCTTCACAGGATATTGACCGTTGAAGTGCATGAAAAGGTCGTCTACCTCAGAGCCGGACTGATACACGTTCAGCGGCTCCATATCAGGCCTGGCGGTCTTCACATAGCCCAAGTATTTCTCCAAATCATCAAAGTTTTCCATCTTTCCATCCCAATCGGTCCCCTCCAGAATATCCGTCCGGAAGATAGGGCCATAGGCGGAATAGGTGGCCAGCAGGGTGGGGATGCAGTAATAGTGTCCGTCCACCGTAGCCTGGAACAACGCGGAATCAGACTGGCGCTCGAAGTTCTTCGGCGCGTATTTGGGCCACAGCTCATCCAGGTTCAAAAAGGCGCCCTTTTGCGCTAAGGAAGCATAATTCAGCCATGTGGCCGTATATGCCATGTCGAATTTCTCGCCGGAGGAGAACAGCAGCGGATATTTATTGGGATATTCCGCCCAGCCGATCCAGTTCACCTTCAGTGTGCAGTTGAGCTTCTCTTTAAAAATCTTATTGAAGTTTTCATCGATTTCATCCTGCTTTGCGGGACGGTCACTGACCACATACATCACAAGCTCCACTTCCTTGGATGTATCCAGCGCGCCGGCATCCTCCGGTGTGGTTTCAGAGGAAACCGACTCAGAAGACTTCTTTTCTTCCTTGGATGAGGGGGATGCTGCAGAGCCGCCGCCCTTATTGTCGCCGCACCCGGCAAAGACGCTGATTACCATGGCGAGCGTCATCAAGAACGCTGCCAGCCTGACCGATCGTTTCATACACAGACACCTCCATACTATATTCGTACGCTTCTATCCCCCGCCGCCGCTTCCGGCGCCGGCCGAGCTGCTTCTCCTCCCAGGATTATCCATGGGAATTCGGAAGCTTCTTCTAGCGTTATCTTACTATGAAGCTGCCGCTTCTGGGAATAGTAGTAAATTACGATTTTAAGGAATAAACTACTGGATTTTAGATAATTTATCCTGTTTTTATTCACATAATTACAAATTTGTTACACAAATTATATATTTTACTTTGGATACAACTTTGAATCTGAAACATAAGCGGAATCCCGGCTGCTGCAAATCACCCGCTGATGTGAAAAAAATAAAAAAAGCAGTCCAAAAGCCGGCAAAAAAGACCATGCTTCAGGACTGCAGAACAACTCCTATTTCTTGATGTAAGCCAGCCCCACGGCGCCGGGGCCTGTGTGAGTCCCTACGATACTGCCGATAGAACAGCAATGAACCTCACGTTTTTTCAGAATCTCCTCAAAATACTCCAGAAAGTCCTCGCAAGTTTCCGGCACATTGGCATTCCCAACCGTGACGCAATAATCGGAGGAAATTTCATGCTTCTGCACCAGGCCCTCAATATATTTGAAGGCCGCCTTTTTCCCCCGTGCCTTTCCCACAACCTCCACCAGTCCATCTTTCAAAGTGATGATAGGACAGATCCCCAGGATGGAGGCCACCAGTGCGCTGGTGGCCGACAACCGGCCTCCCATCTTCAAATATTTCAGATCGTCAATCAGCGCCCAGAGCCTAACACGGGGGATTAGCTCCTGAATATGCTCCACAATCTCCGGGGCAGAGAGGCCGCGGTCCCGCATCTTTACCGCCTCCTCCACCAGGAGCGCCAGCGCGAATGTGACGTTCAGCGTGTCCGGAAGATAGATGTTGGTGGCCCCCAGGATATCCTTGGCTACCGTGGCGGACTGCAGGGTGCCGCTCATCTTGGAAGAGATAAACAGACAGACTACCTCGTCGCCGTGTTCCTGGTATTCCCGGAATTTCTGTTCAAAAAAGGCAGGAGGAATCTGCGCGGTTTTTGGCAGTTCCTTGGCCTCTGCCAGCTTCTCGTAAAATTCCCCGTTTGTGATATCCAGATTTGCGCGGTAACTCTCCTCACCGAAATGCACGGTGATGGGCAGCATCTCCACATCCAACTCTGCACAGCGTTCCACGCTCAAGTCGCAGGAACTGTCCGTCAATATTTTTACCATAAATAGAATCTCTTCCTTTCTCCAACCCGCCTGCTCCGGGCAGACGGCCGCACAGGCTCCGACTTTCTCCAGTGGAAGCAACGCCGGGGAAGTCCGACCTTTTTCTGCGTTCTCTTAATGATACACGAATCTCCGCGTCCGGTCAATATTTCATCATCCTCTTCCCAAACGGTTCCGGCCGGCAGCACAGAAAAGGAGCAGAGCGCAAACCCCGCCCTGCTCCATCCACTTCTCACTTTTTCGCCATCAGAATAACCGTGTTTCCACAGGCCCAGCAGACTCTCACCGAAGAAAAGCCCGCCGCAAAAAACAACTTTGCCTGACGCTCCACCGTACAGGGGATCCTGTAATGGTAGAATCCACCGCGAATGCCCTGTTCCCTGCGCAGCCTCTCGTTCTCTGCGGCACAGGACTGTTCGTACTCTCCGTTGGGGGCATAGAGATCCGTTTCCAGATAGAACCCGCCCTTTTTCAGGCTCCGGCCGAGTTTGCGGTACAGTTCAAGCTTGGCCTGGGGTTCAAAATAGTGCATTGACATCACAGAAACCGCCCCGTCATACCGTTCGATACCGAAATCATATTCGAAGAAGTTTCCCTTTACCGCTTGGACCTGCTCCATTCGCTTCCGGTTCTTCTCCCGAAGCTTCCGAAGCATCCCCTCCGAAATATCAATCCCCGTCACGGTGACGCCCGGGTTTTGCTGAAAGATCTCATCCAGCTCAAGACCGGTACCCACTCCCAAATCCACCAGGGAGAGGCGTTTACGCTTCGGGATCAGCTTGGCTGTCTCCCGGTAATAATCCTGCGCTCCGTCGGCCTCTTGGCGCACGTACTCCTCATAGTCCTTGACACGGGCGTCAAAAAAACTGTTCATCTCTTCCAATGGCATGACTTTCACTCTTCCCCCAACTCTGCATCGCTTTTCTGTTACTTGTTTTCCTGATCTCCCACATTCATGGGATATTTCCGCATATAGCCCAGCAGCTCATCCACCGTAGTGAAGGCCAGCCCCGTCACCGTATCGGCAGCGCCGTAATAGATGGAGATGCGGCCTGTTTCCGGATCGGTAAGCGTGGCGCAGGGGAAGGTGACGTTGGGCACATCCCCGGTGAGCTCATACTGCTCCTCCGGCCCGAACACGTAAAAGTTCCCGCGCTCCTTGACGATCCAGGGGCGGTCGATATCCAGAAGGGCCACGCCGAAACGGTAGACAAAGCCGTTGCAGGAATTCAACACGCCATGATAGATCATCAGCCATCCCTCATCCGTCTCGATGGGGGTAGGTCCGGGGCCCACTTTCTTAGACTGCCAGCCGCCTGCCGTACCAAACACATAACGGTGCTTCCCCCAGAAAGTCAGGTCCGGGCTCTCGCTGTAGAAGATATCGCCGAAGGGCGTATGGCCGGTGTCGCTGGGACGGCTGACCATTGCAAAATTCCCATTGATCTTTTTGGGGAACAGCACGCCGTTGCGGTTATAGGGCAAAAAGGCATTTTCCAGCTGATAGAAGGTCTTGAAATCAAAGGTATAGCCGATGCCAATAGTGGGTCCGTGATAGCCGTTGCACCAAGTGATGTAATAACGGTCCTCAATAAAGCAGACCCGGGGGTCATAGCGGTATTCCTTGCGGACTACGTCCTTCTCCCCTTCGAACACAATGGGATCGGGGTTGATATTCCAATGGACGCCGTCCTCAGAGAACCCGGCAAAAATGTCCATCTCCACCCCACGGTTATCACAGCGGAATACGCCCGCATAGGCGTCCCCAAAGATTACCACTGCAGAATTAAAAATGCTGTTTGACGTGGGAATTGCATCCCGTTTGATGATGGGGTTGGCGTCATAGCGCCACACCGGCTTGTCGCACCCCGCCGGCTTGTCCTGCCAGGGCATATTGGGCAATGCTGGCCTTCCAATGATTTTCGCCATACTGACACATCCTCCTTTTCCGGGAGTTCCCGGAACGATTGCTGTCTTCATTATAACAACTGCCGCTTCGGAAGGGAAGGGCTTTCCCAACTTTTTTCATATTTGCTCCATACCTCTTCCGGATCCATTCCTTCCGGCCGCATACCCTGTCAATTTTATTGGTTTCATTTTGAGGCGGAGCGCCTTTTCTCATTTCTTTCTGATCCCGTCCAATGCATATGCAATATTGGCAATACCGCCGTCCAGACGCTTGAAATCTCCGGTAAAGCGCTTGGCATAATAGCAATGCCTTCCGGTATAGGCGCTCTCCATTCTGTCGTCCGTGCCGGCCATGATCTCGCCGCAGAGCTCCAGCGCGTCGTCGATGATCGCCTTTGGAACTGCGTTTCTGCCGTGCCCGCCGTACATTACGTCAAAGTCCGGCTGGTATTCCTTGAAATGCAGCAGGCTCTCCCTGTACTCCTCGATGGTGGTGGAGCCCGGAAGAAACAACAGCGTATTGGGATTGCAAGCATCTCCTGAAAACACCACCCTTCTCTCCCGGTCCAGCAGCACGATGGTGCCGAAGCTGTGCCCCGGAACGCCGATCACCTCAAGCTGCACGCCGCCCAGATCGAATACGTCCCCGTCATATACGGGATAGGTCTTCACCGCACAGGCCGGAATCACGTCAGCCATGGTGGGCGGCGTTGCCATAGCCTTGGCACGCGCACCGCTCATGGCAAAACCAAACCTGCGCTCCGGGTCGGAATGGTCGTACATCAGCCGGATATCTGCCGGATGGATGCGGCATTCTCCAAACTCAAAATTGGCCCCGCAGTGGTCCACGTGCCCATGGGTGTTCACCACCTCCACCGGCAGATCTGTCAGCTCCCGCACAAAAGCTTTCAGGCTTCCCACGCCGCTGAGCCCATCAATGAGCAGCGCCTTTTCGCTTCCCTCCACCAGATAGCACTGTTCTCCCGCCAGCCCCGCAATTACCGTTACATTATCGAATAATTTTTCAGATTCAAAAAATTTCGAATTTCCCATTTTTCCAGACTCCTTTCCAAAGCCTTATTTTTCTGCCGTCCTATCCCGTTCCGCGTCCAGCCTCCGGTTTCGAAAATAGAGGCCCAGATCAACCGAAACCATGACCAGATTGAGCACGTAAAACACGAACACATAGGTAAGCCCTTTATCCGCCGTCAGCTTGCTGACAATACCACACACATAACCAATCAGGATCAATACGGTAAAGGCCGCGCTTTTACCTTTGGCCGTTCTGGAGCGCAAAGATTTCACGATATTCAGCGGCCAGGAGATACCGAACGCCACCACCATCAGCATTTCAAAAAATTCAGACACAGTTTTCCCTCCGATTTTTCCTGTTCTTCCGGTACGTCCATGTTTGTTCTTACAAAAAAAGGATCAGCCCTCCCGTGTTTCAAAGCGCACCCTGCGCAGCAGCAAGCTGCCGGAGATATCTTCCACTCTAACCTGACCCATCCGGCCTGCCTCCACCACACCGGCCGTTTCCAATGAAAACTCCGGGCAAAGCGGCAACGTTCCCTCAAAGAGGACATCCCCATCCAAGGAAACCCGAACCTCCGCCGGACTCTCGGCCCGGTACTCCAGCTTTACCGTCCGGTCTGATGCTGCCGACCGCACCGTATAACCGGCATAATCCCCAGCATGCAGGCACAGCACCATACGGGAGAATTCCTCATCTTCCCTGGGATTTCCCATGGGCATGGGGCCGGGTTCCCAGGAGTCGGGATAGACGATATCCATTCGGTCCGCCGCCCGGTACTTGGTAAATCCGCCGTACCAGCCGCTGCCCCGGAATGAGCCCTCCGGCAGAGCGTCATAGCAAACGCCGGGCAGGGAAAAGCTGCCGTTTCTCAGGATAAACGCCTGGTTTTCCCGTTCGACCCGGCAATTTTCCACTTTTACCCGCTCCAGATATTCTTCCCAGATTTCCTGGGCATGGGCATAGGAAGGTTTGGGACCGCCATTTTCCGCATAGTTCCGGATCAGTTCCCATCCCTCCGGCAGCTGGAACCGCAGCGTACCCGCACAGCCGGAGCCTTCCGCCGATTTCCAGCACCAGATATTAAATCCGATATGATGCTCCAGCAGCAATTCGTACAGACTGCTCATCCACTCGTTTTCACCCCCGGTTTCTCCCATCCAAACCGGCACGTTCAGCTCCCGGGATTTCCGCAGCGCACTGCCGAAGGAAGCAACCTCGGGTCGCGCTCCATAGCAGTGGATGCTGATGCCCCAATTGTTGCATTCCGGGTCAAAATTCCGGTCGAAAATGTGAACCTTGGAGGAAAACATGGTTCCGTTGAGCAGGAACATATGGTTTTTGTCCAGTTTGCGTACCCGGCTCACCAATTCCAGATAAAAGCTTCTCAGCTTTTCCTCCAGCTCTGCATTAGGCGCCATAGCGGAGAGCGGCTCGTTGATATAGTCATAGGCTCCCACAATCCAGCGGCCTGCAAGCCTGCGGGCGATCTCCTCGCAAAGCACGATGGTGCGCTCCGCGCTTTCCTCATCCAGGAAGAGATGGGGTGCATTGTCCGGTCCGTCGTCGCAGGGTAGGCAGGACTGCGCCCCTGCAGCCGCATGCAGATCTATCACTGCGTATACCTGGTAAGCCTCGCACCAATCCAGCACCTTTTCCAGCATGGCAAAGGAATCCTCATTATAGTGAATTCCCGGTTCCTCCTCCAGAAAACAGCAAGCCCGGATGGGGAGACGCACGGAATTGTAACCCAGCTCATGCAGCAGCCGGATATCCCCTTCGGAAAGATAGGCCCTATGCCATTTCTTCCAGAATTCTCCGGCAAACACCGTACCACAGGTCTCCCTTAAAATCAGATCCATAGACCTGCCCCGGTCCAGTCTGCCCATATGTTGGATTTCTCCATTTTGGGGAAGATTGAAATGGCTGCTTCCTCCCAGCATGAAGCCTTCCGGATTGTTCCAGTTTCCCATGCCCCAGCCTCTCAGTAGAACCTCCTCCCCGCAGCCGTTGACCATCCTTCTTCCATCGGCATGCAAAAAACCTTTCACCCTTGCATTTTCGAATTCCTGCTTCATATCGGCTTCCTCCCTGGTCCAGCCTGGTTCAGAAGGCCGGACATAACTTTTCCCACCCGCGGTATGATGCCGCAGGCTTCAGTCCTACGATGCTTCGATTTTGTTTCCGTGCTATGAACTATTCGCTGCTATTATAGCATAAATTTTAAATTTTGGCGGGACGATTATTTGTTATTTATAATTTTTTTGTAAAAGTATTCAATATTTTAAACACTTTTATCTCCGTCATTGACTTCCCCGGATTTTCTCTGTATGATAATCTCATAGGTATAAAGGAGGAATTTCCATGAATCAACAGCCGTCGAACTATTCTTGGGAGAACGCAGACCCGGAATTTCGGGAAAAACGATACTATAATCCCTACACAAACCAGCCTATTTTAAACCAGGCTGATTATGACGCCTATACTGCACAATACCGGGCCGGGCAGGCGAACAGCGCTGCGGTTTCCCCCTTGAAAAAAAGCCGCGGCAAAAATTTCTGGAAAAACTGGTTTCTGGCTGCAGCATGCTGCACAGCGCTGCTATGCCTGAGCGCTGTACTGACTTTTTCCACCGGACAGGCAGTCCTCAAAAAAACAGCCGACAGCCAGGCGAATGAAGCTTGGTCCACAGGCTATAATACCGGCTATGACGATGGGTACGATAACGGCTATGGCGACGGTACCCGTTCCGGCAAAAAAGAGGGGTACGAAGCGGGACGCAGCGAAGGCTATGAGAGCGGCAGAAGCGATGGTATGGATGAAGGGTATCTCTATGCTGCCGAAACATATCAGGAAAATTTCGAAACTCTGATGAAAAAGCTGGAAACCCCCTATCCCGATAGCGGTGCAATATTTTATGCCTCCACAGAAGACCGGTACGCTCCCTTTAAAATTCTCAATCCCGGAAACGAGGCCTATTTCTTTAAGGCCTATTCGGACGACGGGGAGGTTCAGAAGGATATCCTCACCTTCTTTATAGAACCCAATTCGGAGGCGACGGTATATATGCCACTGGGAAACTACAAGATAAAGTATGCTGTGGGCAGCGGCCCATGGTATGGGGAGAAGATGCTGTTTGGCCCTGAAACTCAAACCTATGCTATCACCGATTTCTTTCCCTTCACCTCGGACAGTGGTTACTATTACGGCCACTCTCTGACCATGCAAGTGGAAGGCAGTGGAAATCTCGTTACAGATTTCCTTCCTTTGAAAGATTTCTAAACTCAGCCGGTTGTGGCTGCAAGAGTAATTTTGACGATTTAGCGAATAAAGTGACTAATTTTGACAAGTTTGTATAAATTATGGGAAATTATGGTATAGTTAGCCGATTTCATTCGAAAGAGGTGCTATTTCATGGTCCCAGATCAAGAAAATGTTGGAAGCCTGCTCGACAAAATTGCCGAGTACCGCACCGGTGTGGGTATGAAATACCTAGAGGAGGCTGTGCGGAGAGTTTTGGAAAAAGGGGAATTTCCCGCAAAGGGTTTGATGCAGCTCTATGGAGAGATCGGTGCGCCGGACGGGGTTTCAGACCGTACCGTTTCCCGTGCCATCGCAAAGTCCGTCAAACAGATTTTGGAATACGGAAAGCTTCAGGTTCTGCTGAACCGGATCGGAATGAACGATGTAACTCCCGGCGATGTGATTTTCCTGCTCGCCAATTATCTTGCCGGCGGTACCATTAAGCTGCGCTGAAAAGGGACATGCCGTTCTGGTTACGGAACGGCACAGACAAAATCCTCCTGGAAGGGCTCAATGCAGCCCTTCCAGGAGGATTTTACGTTTTGCTTATCTTGTCTGTTCTGCCTTCCAACTGTAGAGTACGGGACAGTCTGGCTTTTATACATCCAGCAGCACAAGCTGTCCTTTCCGCCGTGTTTCTTTCAAATCGATCACCCTCTGGTTTTCGCTGCCGCGAAATGCCAATTCCAGGTTTTTTTGCTCCTCCAGGAAAGGCCCGTCGATCAGCACATCCGTTTCCTGCAGCAGGGCATCCACCTGTGGGTCATGCTTTTCCAGAAGCTGCTCATAGGTCCAGCCGCTGAACACAGTCACATCTTTCCCCATCCCGTGCACCAGTTTGGCCAATTCCGCCAGCGGTTCCGGCTGGCAGAAGGGCTCACCGCCGCTGAAGGTCATGCCTTTGAGCATCGGGTTTTTTTGAAATTCTTCAAACAGTTCCCCCACCTCCACCGTTTTGCCTCCATAGAAGTCATGTGTCTGTGGATTATGGCAGCCCGGGCAGTGATGGGGACAACCCTGGGTAAAAACTGTATAGCGAATTCCCCTTCCATCCACAATTGACTCCTTCACGACTCCTGCTATTTTCAATTCCATACGCTTTTCCTTTCCCAAGCCCAAAGTTACGTGCTCCCTCTTTCCGTCAGGGCGCGCTGCAACATTACACATCCCGGATATCCGCTGAATCACTCGTTCCGGATTCCCAGGCGGCGTCCTCACGTAGAAGTACCCCGCAACTGCTTCAAAGACACCTTTGGCGATTTTAAATGCGCCGGCATACGTGCGGCTTTTTCCGGCTGCAGGCTAAATTTCCTCTACAAACCCACCTTCGGATTTATTCAGAGTTTGCCCAGAAAAACACGGGCCGTTAAAAACGGCCCGCTGCAGTTTTTCAGAGATATCCGTTCCTTCCGCAGAAATAGCGGCAGAACCGGATGACAGCCGCTCCTGCTACCGTCCGCCGAAAGAAATCTGAAACTCTTTCTCCCGGAAGCCTGAGGAATCTGTGATACAGAAGGTGAGCGGGGTGAGTGAAACATAGCCCTCTGTCAGACAATCGATATCGGAGGCTTCGTTCTGCACAGGCGGCATCTCCCGAAGAACAGGCCAATAAGAAAGCCTTCCGTCCGGAGTCATCCGCCGCTCGTACTTTTCCTCTGTCCACTGGACAAGTTCCTGGGGCGCCCAACGGACACCCTTAAGCTTTTCACCGGGCAGCGCCGGAATATTGATATTAAGCGCGTGCCGTACATCCTGTTCCAAATCAAGCTGATCTAAAATCTGCAGAAATATCTCCACAACTGCCCGCGTATCAGCCCCGTGGGGCGCAGACAAGGCCAAAGCTTTCTTTCCCAGCATTGCCGCCTCCAGCGCTGCCGACACCGTGCCGGAATAAAGCAGATCCGTGCCCGTATTGGGGCCGTCGTTTGGCCCGGAAATTACCAGGTCTACCGGTCCTTCCGTCAGCGCATCCAAACCCAAACCGGTACAGTCTGCGGGCGTTCCCGAAATCGCATACGTCTTTATTTGCTCTGACCAAAAAGCTTCCTGAACAAACAGCGGACGCCGAAGAGTAATCCCGTGGCCTATGGCGCTGCGCTCCCCATCCGGAGCCACCACAGTCACCTCATGCTTCTCCGCCAGGGATAAGGCCAGCCGCTTTAAGCCCTGAGAATGAATTCCATCATCATTGACCAGTAGAATATGCATCGCTTACAGGCTTGACAGAGTGTGCTTTACCCGATCCTGTTCCTCGGCGCGCTTGGCGTTGTTCCAACGGTCGATGGTGCCGACCAGATAGCCGGTAATGCGGCGGATCCGTTCAAAATCACGGCCTTCGCCTACGAGTACCTGATTTTCTGTCGAAACAGCTTTCGTGCTCTGTGCGGATTTTGTTGTCTTAGTCATAAATTACCTTCCTTTCATTTTGCGGCTGCCCACGGAGACAGCCCTGCTGTTATAAGTCGTTTTCCTTACCGAATCAAATGGGAATAATCCGGCACATCATGATATTTCTTGCGCAGCTCCAGCAATTTATCCACCGGTACTCCCTCGCCTGCATGCCTGCCGCAGCGGGGACAGGTCTCGTCGATAATCCCGTTGTAGCCGCAAACCGGATCTCTGTCCACCGGATGGTTGACCGAACCGTATCCAATGCCGGCCTCTTTCATGCAGCGGATCACGCTTTCAAAGGCATCCACATTCTTGCAGATATCCCCGTCCAACTCCACATAGCTGATATGGCCTGCATTGGTCAGCGCGTGGAAGGGGGCTTCCTTTTTTATTTTTTCAAAGGCGCTGATGGGGTAATAGACCGGTACATGGAAGGAATTGGTGTAGTATTCCCGATCCGTCACACCCTCAATTTTGCCGAACTTTTTCTGGTCGATACGCACAAACCTGCCGGAGAGGCCTTCGGCCGGAGTGGCAAGCAGAGTGAAATTCAGGCCTGTCTGCTGAGACAGCTCATCCATCCGTTTTCTCATATAGGTGATAATTTCCAAGCCCAAATTGTAGCTTTCCTGACTTTCTCCGTGGTGCTTGCCTGTCAACGCTTTGAGGGTCTCAGCCAGACCGATAAAGCCTACGGAAAGTGTTCCATGCTTTAAAAGCTCCGCTACGGAGTCGTTGCGATCCAGCTTTTCCGAATCGATCCACACGCCCTGCCCCATGAGGAAGGGGTAGTTATAAGCCTTTTTGCTGCACTGAATTTTGAAGCGGTGCAGCAGCTGCTCTACCACCACTTCGATTCTATCATCCAGAATCCGGTAGAATTTCTTGACGTCCCCTTCCGCCTCAATACCGATACGGGGCAGGTTGATGGACGTGAAGCTCAGGTTGCCCCTGCCGCAGGTGACCTCTCTCTTAGGATCATGCACATTCCCCATCACTCTGGTGCGGCAGCCCATGTAGGCTACCTCCGTATCATAATCCCCAGGCTTATAATACTGCAGGTTATAGGGCGCGTCAATAAAACTGAAGTTCGGGAACAGTCTCTTTGCAGACACCCGCATAGCCAGCTTGAACAGATCATAGTTGGGGTCTTCCTCATTATAGTTGACCCCTTCCTTGACCTTAAAAATCTGTACCGGGAAGATCGGGGTTTCCCCATCGCCCAGGCCTGCCTCTGTGGCCAGCAGCAAATTGCGCACAACCATTCTGCCCTGCTCGGAAGTATCGGTGCCATAGTTCAACGAGGAGAAGGGGACCTGTGCGCCTGCACGGGAATTCATGGTATTCAGGTTGTGCACCAGGGCCTCCATCGCCTGGTAGGCAGCCTTGTCCGTCTCTCTCCACGCAGTCTTTTCCGCATAGGAGCCGGCATCCATTGCCTCTTCCTCAGTGATCTCCTCAAAACCGTTCTCCCGCTGATGCCGGGGCAGATATTCGGCAAAGCGTTCGCTGTATGCACAGGCGCTGCCCATGGTGACGTCGTCCCCCAGTTCTTCTTTCGCCGCAGAGATCAGGGCTTCCGCATCCTCATAGGACATGCCCTTTCGAATTTGCAAAAATTCAATAAGTGCTTTGAAATATTCCTTGCGGTAGGTTTTATCCACACCTTCCGCCATGGAATAATCAAAATTGGGCACGCTCTGGCCGCCGTGCATCTCATTTTGATTGGCCTGGATGGCAATGCAGGCCAGCGCCGCATAGCTGCGGATATCCTTGGGCTCCCGCAGGTAACCGTGTCCCGTGGAAAAACCACCGTGGAAAAGCTTCAGCAGATCGATTTGACAGCAAGTCTCCGTCAGAGTGTAAAAGTCCTTGTCATGGATATGGATATCGCCGTCGGCGTGAGCCTTGGCAATGTGGGGGGGGATGACATACTTATCATAAAAGCTCTTTGCTCCCTCAGAGCCGTATTTGAGCATGGTTCCCATAGCGGTATCCGCATTGATGTTGGCATTTTCCCGCTTCAGGTCCACATCCTCGGCTGACACAAAAGTCAGTGCGGAATAGATCTTTACCAGCTCGTCGTCCATCTCCCGCAGTTTCTGATGTTCTGCCCGGTACAGGATATAGGCTTTGGCGGTCTTTGCGTAATCGGATTCAATGAGCTTCTCCTCCACGATATCCTGTATCTGCTCCACCGTAGGGGTGGTCCGCAGCTTACCCGCAGCCTCCACCACTTCATCCGTCAGCCGGTCCAGTTCCGCCTCACTGAACTTTTCTGTGGCAATTCTCACATTCGCCTTGAAAATTGCGCCGCGTATTTTAGATGCGTCAAAGGGGACCTTTTCCCCGCTTCTTTTAACGACCGTTTTCAGCATGTATCCATTCCTCTTTCTTAATTCTCTCGAAGATTTCCGCCTTATCCGGATGTATGTTTTCCACACACGTCACGCACACTCTCAAATCCCATCCGTGCCTCCGCTTACAGGGCCAAAGGCTCAAGGAAAAAAATTCCCCTAGCTCTCATACAGAAACACCCAAGGGAGAACGACTTTTATTATAGAGCCCAGACCGCTTTCTGTCAATACTATATATAGTGTATTTTAAGACATTTTTAGTGTGAATAGCGCAAAATATACCGCCCCCGACATGGTTTCACAAACCGGCCGGAGGCGATTTTCCTCTTTATTTTCCAGACGAAGACTGACGAAAGGCGGGTGCCGCCCAGGGTTTCGTCAGGCTTTCTCCTGATGTTTCACAATTTCGATGCCCAATTCATCCAGCTGGCCCGGCTCCACTTGGGAGGGAGCCCCCATCATCACATCCTGGGCGCTCTTATTCATGGGGAACGCGATGACCTCACGGATGGAACTTTCACCGGAAAGCAGCATGACCATGCGGTCTACGCCGGGAGCGATTCCCGCATGGGGCGGCGCGCCGTAGCAGAAAGCATGATACATGGCGGGGAACTTCGCTTTGACATCCTCTTCACCCAGTCCCACCAGCTCGAAAGCCTTCACCATGATCTCCGGATCATGGTTCCGCACCGCGCCGGAGGAGAGCTCCACGCCGTTGCAGACCAAATCGTACTGCTCCGCCAGGATGGTCAACGGATTCAACTCCCCACGCTCAGCCTTTTCCAGGACCTCCATGCCGCCTGAAGGCATGGAAAAAGGATTGTGACAGAATTCCAGCTCCCCGGATTCCTCCCCGATCTCATAGAGGGGGAAATCCACAATCCAACAGAACTCATAGCGTTCCCAGTCCATATGACCCTCACAGGCAGCGCCCAACAGCTTCAGCATAACGCCGGCCGTCTTTCTGGCCTCCGTCAGAGTGCCAGCGGACAGGAATACCAGGGTATTGGGCTTGAGATTCAGCGCTTCCGTAAGCGCCTGGGCGCGGGCAGGATCGGCGTTGATGAATTTGGCCACTCCGCCTGCGATCTCTCCCTTTTCATCCATCTTGAACCAATAGGGCTTCTGTCCGGCCTGTACTTCCACGTCAGCACAGAGCTTATCTACAGCCTTGCGCGGGAGCTTACAGTCCGATACAGGCACGGCCTTCACCACGCCCTCTTCAAAGGGAGCAAAACCACAGCCGGAAAGCAGGGCGGTCACGTCGCTGACCCGCAGGTCGATGCGCAGGTCCGGCTTATCAGTGCCGAATTCCTCCATTGCCTGAAAATAGGGAATGCGGCGGAACGGAGCCTGGGATGCGGCATGGTACGCACCGTACTTGGCAAAGATGGGAGGAAGCACATCTTCCAGAACGGCAAACACATCCTCCTGTCCGGCAAAGGCCATTTCCATATCCAGCTGATAGAACTCGCCGGGAGAGCGGTCCCCCCGGGCGTCCTCATCCCGGAAGCAGGGGGCTATCTGGAAATAGCGGTCAAATCCGGCGGTCATCAGCAACTGCTTAAACTGCTGGGGCGCTTGGGGCAGTGCGTAAAATTCACCAGGATGCTTCCGGGAGGGCACCAGATAGTCCCGGGCTCCCTCCGGAGAGGATGCTGTGAGGATGGGCGTGGTGATCTCCAGAAACCCCTGTTCTTCCATAGCCCTGCGCAGGGCTGAGACAACCTGGCAGCGCAGTACAATATTCCCTTTCACTTGGGGATTTCGCAGATCCAGATAACGGTATTTCAGCCGCTGGCTCTCATCCGCATCCCTGGAAAAATTGATTTCAAAGGGGAGTTCATTATGACGGCAGCGGCCCAGCACTGTGATCTCTGAGGGTACCACCTCAATGTCTCCGGTATCCAGTTTGGGGTTTTTGCTGCTGCGCTCCCGCACCACGCCGGTGACGGACAGGGTGGATTCCTTATTCAACGCCTTAACCTTTGAAACCATCTCCTCGGTCTCCAGCACCACCTGGGTGACGCCGTAGAAATCCCGCAGAACCAGAAAGGCAAAGTTGCTGCCCACCTCACGAAGATTTTCCATCCAACCTGAAAGGGTGACCGTCTCTCCTGCATGCTCCAGACGAAGCTGGCCGCAGGTATGTGTCCTGTATTGGCTCATGCCGTATAACCTCATTTCTTTCTTTTACTTCTTTCCCAATCGCTTCCGAAGCTTCCCATGGAACCGGCAGCCTTGTCCGCACTTAACCGACCGCTCCGGGCCTTGTGGGAGAACTCGGTCCTCTGTCCGCCCCGACCCTCTTTAAACGCTCAGGTCATCCTGCGCCGTGCTGGCGGTAAGATAGGCGTCGATGAAATCTTCCCCGATGGAAATTTTCCGCTTTTCCCCCGTCTTCATATTCTTGAGCTCCGCCTTTCCTTCCTGCAGCTCGTTGTCGCCCAGGACCATCGTGTACCCGGCGCCCAGCTTATCCGCATATTTCATCTGGGCTTTCAGCCCTCTGCCGCAGAGGTCGCATTCCGCAGGCACGCCGCATCTGTGCAGCTCATCTACCATCAGGAACGCCTTCTTCAGGGCCTCCGCGCCCAGTGCAGCCAAATACAGCTCACACCGCACCGGCTGGGGGAATTCCACATTTTGGGCGTCCAGCGCCATCATGATACGGTCCAGGCCCAGGCCGAAGCCCAGTCCAGGGGTAGGCTTACCCCCCAGCTCCTCCACCAGCCCGTCGTAACGCCCGCCGCCGCCCAGCGCAAAGCCCAGGCTTTTGGAGGGAAATTCGAACACGGTTCGGGTATAATAATCCAGCCCCCGTACCAACGCGGGATCAATGGTAAATTCCACGCCAAGCGCCGTGAGATATTCCTGTACCCTCTCAAAATGCGCCCTGCAGTCGTCACACAGGTAATCCGTAATTTTGGGCGCGGCCGCGGCAATTTCTTGGCACACGGGACTCTTACAGTCCAGGATGCGCATGGGGTTGCGGTCCAGCCGGGAAAGGCACGTATCACAGAGTTCATCTTTCCGGGAAGTGAAATATTCCTTCAACGCCTTATGATACTCCTTCCGGCATGCAGGGCAGCCGATGGAATTCAGCTGCAGTCCCACGTCCTGAAGCCCCAGACGTTTAAATGCGGACAGAGCCAGTGCGATCACCTGGGCATCTGCAATGGGCTCCGCCGTACCGAACATCTCCACACCAAACTGGTGCAGCTCACGCAGACGGCCTGCCTGAGGCTTCTCATACCGGTAACAAGAGGTATTGTAGTACAGCTTCACCGGGTATCCCCCGTTGTAGAGGCCGTTTTCCAGCATGGCACGCGCTGCGCCTGCAGTTCCCTCGGGACGCAGGGTGACAGAGCGTCCGCCCTTATCTTCAAAGGTGTACATCTGCTTTTCCACCACGTCCGTGGTGTCTCCCACACCCCGGAGAAACAGCTCGGTGTGCTCAAACACAGGCGTGCGAACCTCGGCGAAACCGTTGAGCTCTGCTTCGCTCTCAAATACCCCTTCCACCAGCTTCCACTTTTCCGACACTCCGGGGACCAGGTCTACTGTCCCTTTGGGCGCTCTTGTGATCAATTCCATTTCATTTCCTCTCTTTCCCCGTACCTTTTTGTAAAAAGGTACGCCAAAATCTTCTATTCCGGCTTCGGACTCCTCCAAATTTTGGGCTCACTCCCCGATGCCCACACCTACTTTTTTCCCATATAAACCGGAAGTCTCTTCCGGAACGCGTGACAAAAGATCTCCGGCGCAATGCGGTCTCCGCTCCGCTACGGATCTTGGTCCCCGGTGGGGACCGGTAAGACCGACCGACGCGACAGCGGAGAATGGTGCTGGACGCGTGCCACCGGCACGCAGCGCCCGCCTTTTCTTCGAAAAGTACCGAGCTTCTTCCGGCTGGGTAGAAATATGGAGTACGCTCACCGGGGGCAAGCGAATACTGTCGGCATAAAAAGCCGGGAGCAGCTAAAAATCACGTGATGCGGGCTCCATCCTTCCCCAAAACGCAGCGGCGTTACGCCGCAATCACCGCGACTCGGGTGCAGCGTCACGCTGCCCCGCCTCCCCGTACTGGGCGATACGCCGTTCATACTTTGCAAGCGCCCCGTCCAGCGCATCCTTTGCGTCCAGTTCAAGCACGCCGCACAGGCACAGCAGGGAAAACATACAATCCCCCAGCTCGTCCTTCATTGCGTCAGTCGCCGTCAGGGGAAGCTTCCCATAATCCGACACCTTGAGCAGTTCCTTGGACAGCTCTCCCAGCTCTGAAACCAAATCCAGAAAACGCACCCAACCATCCGTTTCCAGCCCATGGGCACGGACGAACTCCGCCACAACAGCTTGTTCTTCCCGCATACTTTCCTCTCCTTCTTTCTCCAAAGAACAGAAAAACCTTCCTCCCCCGCCGGCATACTGCCGTGCAAGGGACGAAGGTATCTCCGTGGTGCCACCCTAATTCAAAAGCGGACAAACCGCCTTCCTTTGCAATGTTCCATTGTATGGCTCACGGGTGTCTTTCTCCTGTCCTGCGCCAAGGGGGCTTTCAGCGCTTTCGCGCCCCCTCTCTCTGCTGCGTGGCCGCAGAATACTCCTCCCGGTCCTCGCCGGTTGTACTCTTCATTATACTGCCAGGAACATCCCTTGTCAAGCCGCACTGCAGCTTCAGTTCCGGACAATCTCTCTCCAATCCAAGTCGCCCCGCTCCAAGCCGTGGATCAACACCTCAGCCGTGGCAATATTCGTGGCCACCGGAATATTGTGCATATCGCAGATACGAAGCAAATTCATATCGTTAGGTTCATTGGGCTTCGGAGTCAGCGGATCCCGGAAGAACAGAAGCAGATCAATTTCATTGCAGGCAATGCGTGCGGCAATCTGCTGATCGCCTCCCTGAGGCCCGCTTAAAAACTGCTGAATTTTAAGGCCCGTCGCCTCCGACACCATTTTGCCGGTAGTCCCCGTTCCGCACAGAGTATGCCGGCTCAAAATACCGCAATAAGCGATACAAAACTGAACCATCAATTCCTTCTTGGCGTCGTGAGCCGTAATTGCAATATTCATGGCGATATTCCTCCCTAAACTATAAATATCCGAATTTTATCCTCTACCAGAACAAACCTCATCCATCCTAACCTCTCACTGAACCGAATTGGAAACGCTGATGCTTCGTATCATCCTACACGGTTCTGCTCCGGCGCCTTACCGCCTAAAAGACAGAAAGAGGAATCGTTTCTCCGTCAAGCCGGCCGGCAATCCGGCAGAGAGCCATCATACCCTTGGAATGTTCTTCCGCCTTCTTTCCTTTCAGAAAGGCCGCCGCCAGGGAATAGTCCTCCGGAACCACACCAAACAGCCGAATGCTGGAGGCATCGATCACATTGTCCAAATCACTGTAAACGCCGGTCTCGTCAAAAAGCCTGCTGTTAAAGCGATTGATCACCAACCGGAGCTCCGGGACCGCCAGCTTTTCCAGAAGTCTCTTAACTGCACTGGCGCTGCGTACGCATACCGGATCCGGGCTGCACACGACCAGCGCACGATCCGCCGCACAAGCTGCTGAGCGGAAACCGCCTCCCACACCTGCGGGAGAATCCAGCACAACATGGTCATAATATCGTTTCAGCAGCGGCACCAGCCTGCGCATAACGCTGGGACTTGCCATATCTTCCCCTGAAGAGGGCGCTGGCAGCAAAAACAGCCCTTCTGTTTCGGTGCAGGGATAAATAGCGTCTGCCGGGGCACATCTGCCCTGTATCACATCAGACAGATCAAATACAAGAGCCTCCTCAGTACCTGTCATCCGGTCAAGGCTGCGGAGGCCTGCGTCACAATCGATCAGAAGAACTCGCCGTCCCCTTTGTGCCAAAGCTCGTCCCAGACCCACGGAGACCGTAGATTTTCCTACGCCTCCCTTTCCAGATGTGATAACTGTTGAAACTCCCATAAGAAACTACCTCGAATATCATCTTAACACACATGACGCACATTGTCAAAAACAAATATTAATTTCCTATAATTTTATATTATATGCATAAATTTCCTGCTTTGCTTTTGACATTCTCATGCTCAAACAAAGAGTTAATGCTACATCCACTCACGGTACATCCGGAAGCTTTCCGCTCTCAGGGACCGCCCCAATAGGGGGAATTGGGGAAACTTTCCGTCCTGCTCCCTGAACTGCTTTCCGGGGGCATTGTACTTTCAGGCAATACAGGCTGCGATTCTCCGGTAAAGGGTGTGTCGGGAATCCCCTCATCCCTGTCCTTAGAACTGGAAGATTCCTCTGAAGCGGAAGAATTGGTTCCTTGTTGTTTCTCCGGGAGCTGCGAGGCTTCGCTTTCCATCTTCTCTGCATTCTCCCGTTCCTCTTTCTCCTTCGCCACCTCGTCCGCTGTTTTCAAAACCTTACCATCCTTGTCGATCTGGTTCCCCTCGCTGTCAAAGCGGTTGCCGTCCTCATCCCGGGTGACAAATCCAAAATACTGGTCCAGGATATCTTTTGCAACATTCTGGGCATAGGCGCCCTTTTTCCCTTTCTCCATCACCACGGCCACCGCAATCTGCGGGTCATCCAAGGGGGCGTAAGCGATAAAGGTCAGGTTGGGATCCGTCTCTTCATCATTGGCGGTTTCGGCTGTACCGGTCTTTGCCGCGATTGCAACCGGATAATCCCCAAAGGTGGCATAGGCGGTGCCGTTGGGATCCGCGGCTACCTGCCGCATTCCCTCCCGTACCACGCCCAGCACGTCGCTGGAAAGGCCTGCGTCTGACATCTGCTCCGGCTGATAGGCTTCCACCACCTCGTCCCCGGTATAGTTGGTGATCTTATCCAGGAAATGCGTTCTCAGACGTACGCCGCCGTTGGCAATGGTGGCACAGTAGGTGGCCAGCTGGATGGGAGTGAACATGTTGTCGCACTGGCCGATGGCCGTCTGTGCGGTCAGGCCGTCCGTCCAGGTGAAGCCCGGGTGGTTCTCCGCATATTCCTGCGGGCTGGACATGATGCCGGAACTTTCGGACAACTCCACCCCGGTCTTCGTGCCCAAAGCGAAATACTCCGCATAGGCATCCATCTTCTTAATCCTCAGATTCATGCCTGTGTCGCAGAAAAAGGCGTTGCAGGAACCTGACAGCGCCTCATACACGTCGGCATAACCATGGACGCCGGTGCACTTCAGCGTCAGATCGGCGTACTGATAATACCCCTGGCAATTATAGGGCGTGGAGGAAGCGCTGATCACGCCCTCCTGCAGTGCCGCCAACGCCACCATAGGCTTGAAGACGGAACCGGGGGTGAAACTGCCGTCCAGCGCCCGGTTATACTGCGGGCTGGTTTTATCCTCCCCGATCTGCTCCACATAGCTGTCATCCGCCTTATAGCGGTTCATGTCGAAAGTGGGATAGGAGGCGCAGGCCAGCACGCCAAAGGTCTTCACATCCAGCACCACGGCGGCGCCCGCCTCGCAGTTCGCCGCCCCGGTATTAGCTTTCACGTTCTCCTCCAGAGACAGGTTCGCCACCCGCTGCAGGTCCGCCGAAAGCGCCAGATGAACGGTATTCCCTTCCTCCGGGGCCTCAGTAACGGTAGTGCTCTTTACGGCACCGGTCTCGTCCACCAGGATGCTCTCCCTGCCCCGCTTTCCCCGGAGCTGGGATTCAAAGGCCTCTTCCAGGCCGCTCTTCCCCTTGCTGTCCGTCCATTTGTAGCCGGAGGGGTTGGTCTCACTGTCATAAACGGTGCCGTTTTCCTTTGCCGCCTCATAATCCTCCGGACTCAGCAGGCCCACGTCGCCCAGGATGTGAGGCGCCAGGGAACCGTCTTCCCCGTAGGTACGGGTTACGGACACTCTGGGCTCAATCCCCTTGAACTCATCTTCCCGCTCACTGAAAACCCCCACCGTCTCCGGTGAAACATTCTGAGCAATTACGTAAGGATTGGTCCTGGAATAGCCGGAACGGGTCATATTGTAACGAACCGACGCCACAATGCGGGTATCCTCGCGGGAATAGCCTGAGCAGTTGTACTCATTGATCAACGCGTTCATACAGTCTTCCGCCGTGGCATATTCAGCCAGATCAAAGGTTTCCTTCAGGGAAGCGATGGAGTCCTCTCTATTCTCAGAAAAAACATAGTCCCCCTCTTCATCCAGCTCGATGGGCAGCCTGTCCACCCATTTTTCTCCACGTTCTTCCAGCAGAGCAACCACCTTCACAATGGTTGCATTGCGCTCCTCGTAGACCATTTTAAGAGCGTTATAGACCAGGTCGTAAGTAGTTTTATTTCCAGCCAGCACAACGCCGTCCTTGTCCAGGATTTCCCCCCGGGCTGCAGAAAGCTCAATGGTGTCGGTTTTGTTGCTCAGGGCGATCTGGTGGAATTCTTCCCCCCGCACAATCTGCCACTCCACAAGCCTGACGACATAGACTAGAAAAATAGCGGTCACAACCAGAATACATACGGCAGACCGCCCGATTTTAGGCAGCTTCGGCAATTTCATATCGACACCTCTCTTAGAGTTGGAAACCCGCCATACAGCTTCGTTCCCATGGAATTCTCCGGCCTAAAACGTGATATGGGGGCAGACGGCCGGGCACAATCAGCCCCGCTCCTGCTGCACTACGCTATGGCGCCGCATTCGGATCCTGCAAAGCCTGGAACAGGCCTTTGTTCAGAAGATAAACCAATGGAAAAAACAGGAGCGTGTAAAAATATTTGGGCAGATGATGGTGCATAAAAGCATACCCCGGCAAGGAATATCCCCTAAAATAGTACAGGAAGACCCATTGCAGGCAGATGACTATTCCAGCAGTCCAAATCCCCATGAACACAGCCGTGACAATGTTTACCTGCAGATAAACCTGTGCCAGTAAGCTGACCAGGAAGCACAGCACCGCCAGAATCAAAGCATGAAAACCCATCACTCCGGACAGCCCGAAATCCAGCAGCAGCCCGCCCACGATTCCAAAAATCATGGCGGGCAGCTCCTTTTCAAACAGGGCGATGGTGAGCACAGCCGGCAGGACCAACAGCGGCCTGCTTCCAAAGATTGTCGGCAGCAGGCCCGGCGTCTCCTGCAGCATAAAAAGCACAAGCAGTTCCAGCGTGTAGGCAAGATAGCGAATCAGCCGGTTGAAATCCGTCATTTTTTCGCCTCCGCATCCTCACTGTTTTCCGGCCCTGGACTGGCCAAGGGAATCTCCGTGCCTTCATCGCCCTTCCCCGGAAAATTGGTGATGACGAACACATCCGTCACATTTTTCAAATCTTCATAGGGCTTGACAACTGCATACTGGGAGATGTCGTTTTCCGACTTTTCTATGCTCTGTACCTCGCCGATAATAAGCCCCTCGGGATAGATACTTCCTGAGCCGGAGGTGGTAATGATGTCTCCCTTCTCCAACTCTGTATCGCCGGAAAGATAATTCATGCGTACCAGCCCGCTGGCAGCCGACTGAATATTGCTGGTCACCACGCCGCTTTCCGAATGCTTCTTGGAGATAGCCCCCACCTTTACCTCTTCCGAAAGGATGCAGGAAACCTTGCTGGTAGTGGCATAGGCCTGTGTCACAATTCCCACCAGCCCTCTCTGGGTGATGACAGGGTCGCCCACCGCTATGCCGGACAGGGTGCCCTTATCGATTGAAAAACCGTAAAATACATCGCTGGGGTCCCGCCCGATCACGGAGGCAGCCTCCATCTCCTGATCCGGCAGATCCTTGGAAATATCCAACTGCACCTTGAGCTGCTCGTTTTCCTGCTGTAGGTCGTAATAATCTACCAGCTGCTGCAGTAGTTCCGCATTCTCAGTTTCCAGTTCGGAGATCATCTGCTTGAGTTCATCCTTGGAAAGGCCATCCAGGTCAATGAAGTTCTTCACCGACCCTGCCGCCTTGGTACTGATACTCTGCATGGGGGAAGAGACGAACCCCAGCATGTTCGCAAGCACCGAACCGCCCGCTGTCGCCGTGTAGATGATCAGCCCCAGCAGCACCACCACCGCAATCATGAGGACCTTAAATGAGCTGGTTTTAAAAAAGTCCTTCAAGCACAAAGCTCCCTTCTAAGTCAAAGTCGGACTGCCGCAGGGCACGATGTTCCGGGCGCTGCCCCCAAACCAGGGGCGTCACTCACACCGCTCGCCTACGCAGCAGTCCTCCTCTATCCCGCTTTTTCTTTCTGCCGGACCGCACCGGCACCGCTCATTTCTTCCGGGAACGATAATAGGATTTCGGCAGTTCCACCTCCAGGCTCTTGCCTGTGCCCTCCACTACGCAGTCCAGCGGACGCTCCGCCACATGGACAGGAATCCCGGTTTCCTGGCTTACCAGCTTATCCAGGCCGCGCAGAAGTGCTCCGCCGCCCGTGAGCATGATTCCCCGGTCGATGATATCCGCCGCAAGCTCCGGCGGCGTTTTTTCCAACGTATCTTTCACCGCATCCACCACGATCATGACACAATCCGCCAAAGCTTCCCGTACCTCGTCGGCATGGATGGTCACATTCTTCGGCAGGCCGTCCACCAGGTTCCGTCCCTTTATTTCCACAAAGGAGTTGATCGTGTCGTCTGTGGGGAACGCTGAACCGATTTTAACCTTGATCTCCTCCGCCGTGCGTTCGCCGATGAGTAGGTTATATTTCTTTTTCACATAGGTGACAATCGCCTCATCGAATTTGTCTCCCGCCATCCTGACGGACACAGCCGTGACGATATCCCCCAAAGATATCACCGCCACCTCGCTGGTGCCGCCTCCGATATCCACCACCATGCTGCCGGTGGGCTCACTTACGGGCAGACCCGCGCCGATAGCGGCGGCCATCGGTTCCTCAATGAGATCCACATTGTTGGAACCCGCCTGCCGCGCCGCATCCTCTACTGCCCTGCGCTCCACCTCAGTGACGCCCGAAGGGATACACACCACGATACGGGGCCGGCTCAACGTGCCGGATTTCAATGCCTTTTTGATGAAATATTTGAGCATGGCGGCCGTCACATCGAAATCCGCAATCACGCCGTCCTTCAGGGGACGCACCGCTACAATGGAGCCGGGCGTTCTGCCCAGCATCTCTTTAGCCTGCTTGCCTACGGCCAACACCTCGTCGCTGCGCACATCCACAGCCACCACCGAAGGCTCCCGCATTACGATGCCTTTTCCCCTCATAAATACAAGAGTATTAGCGGTTCCCAAGTCTATGCCGATATCCTTGGAAAACATGGAAAACATGGAAAAAAGTCCTGAAAACCACGCCATCTGAAATCTGCCTTTCCGGCCCCTTAGGCCCTGTACTGAAATATTATCTTATGATACCCCGCGGGGCTTTTCCCCGTCCTCATTTCGCCTACGGCAGAGGAAAACCTTCCTCCGCTCAGATAGGATACATTATATCGCATTTTTCCCGGTTTCTCAACAACAAAGTTTACATAAACTTATAGATTCTGAAGATTTCAGTAAATGTGCTGTATTTTTTTCCCGAAACCACAAGATATATACAGAAGATTTTTCGGATCGAAAAATCTTCCTGAAGTTTTCTTCGAAAACTTTATTCCGGCTTGCTTTCTGCTGACCCTTTCGGATCGAAAAATCTTCCTGAAGTTTTCTTCGAAAACTTTATTCCGGCTTGCTTTCTGCTGACCCTTTCGGATCGAAAACTTTCCGATCTGCTCCATTTAACGCTTTCCGGTGCTACCAAACCCGGCGCCGCCCCGGTCGGTCTCACTGAGAACCGCCGCTTCCTCCACCTGGGGCAGGCAGACCGGCATGACGATCAGCTGGGCAATGCGGTCGCCGGGACACACCGTGTAAGCGGTCCGGCTAAAATTGTGCAGGCCCACCTGGATCTCGCCCCGGTAATCACTGTCTATGACGCCAACACCGTTGGATACGGCAATTCCATGCTTCACTCCCAGGCCGCTACGGGTAAAGATCATGCCTGCACAACCTTCCGGAATTTCAGCCGCCAGCCCCGTGGGGAATACAGCCATATCCCCCGGCTCCATCGTAATTTCCTGTGCAATACAGGCGCACAAGTCAAATCCCGCGCTCCCCGGCGTCTTTCTTTCCGGAAGCACCGCCTCTTCTTTCAACTTCTTCACTTTTAAAATCATATCTCTTCCTCCCACATCAACCATCATTTTTTCATTCCCACAGGCTGAAACCAGGTCTTACTTCTATTGTTTGAAGTGAAACCGCATAAAACACGGCCCACAACCTGGAAAAATCAACACTTTCCACAGAGTTTTCCACAACTATTCCACTCCCCGGAAGAACAACCCGTGCGTACAGTCAAATCCAGGCGGTTCCTGTCGAAGAAAGGCCTGATAAATGCTCTCGCATTCCACAGAGTTTTCCACAGTAAAACGCATCAGCCCGAAATCAACCGCACGCAGATCTTTCTCTCCCAGAGAAATCCACAGCGGCACGCTGTTAAGCAGCTCGGTCACCCGAGTGCCTCCTCCACGGGTGCATAGCACAGGAAAGTTTTTGTGCATTCTGTCCGTCAGCATGCCTGGAGCGCCGCACCCGAGACAGCCCCGCTTTGTATTGGCCAGCGGACAGTTTCTCAGCAGCATCAGCGCTTGCCTGCCATACACCATCACACCCCGGGGCAGACTTCCGCCCAAGGAAGAAAGCTCTTTCCCGGTCAGTTCAAAAGAAAGCTCAGCCGAGCTCAGTCCCAGCTGTTCCAGACAGGTCAAGGAAGCTGTGTTTGCAATATTCAGGGAAAAAGATCCGTGCAGAACAGCCCCTGCCCGCCGGGCTGTTTCCAATGCCCCCAGATTGCCGCACACCACTTCCCGGAATCCCAGTTCCATCCGTTCCAGGAGCATCCGTTCCACCTGCTCCTGAACGCCGAACATCGCCCTGGGAAGCTCCAGCAGAATGCGCCGGAACCCCCGGTCACGCAATCGCTGGAGTTCCTCCTTATCCGTACTCAGAGGCAGCTGAACGGCCTCACAGCCCTTAGCCGCATCAAAGATCTGATCCATTCGGGAAAAAGAAACACGTAACGGCAGATGTTCTCCCGTTCTCTGCACATGTGCTGAAAATTTCAGAAGCCTGGTTTCAAAAGGAATGGGCTCCCTCTTTTCTCGAAGCTGCAGAAGCTCCTCCAGCGCCTCCCTTCTCAGACTGTTCAGCCCGGAAACCGTAACCGCAGCCCCATCCTCCGGCACAACAGCCTCCTTTGAATAGAAAGGAGTACCGCCGGTTTTTTTCAGCTGAACCAGACAACGTTCTCCGCTCAGCGGCACAGCATCCCGAACAGCCGGACACCGTACACACGCCGCATGACCGTCTTCATCCCTCACAGTCAGCTCTATCTCTTCCTTCGCCTCCCGCAACGCCAAAATAACCGGCACACAGCTGCGCTCTCCCCGGTACAGCTGCCGAAGAGCAGAAAATACCCGTTCCGTCGCCCCAGTCACATCCTCCTTCCGGCGGATTCCAAACATGGATCCGCCCAGCTTTCCTGTGAGATAGCCCTGGGTAAAGCCGGAGCGGGAAAATACCGCCTCCAGATTGTCCAGCAGCTCCTGCGGGATCTCTCCGCCCTCTGCCGCCATGCGGCAGGCTGAAACCGCTGCCGTCACATATTCCGGCCTCTTCATACGTCCCTCTATCTTGGCGGAGCAGACGCCCGCCCGCCGCAGTTCCTCCACTTCCCGCAGAAAGGAGAGATCCTTCAGGGACAGATCGTGCCCCGTGCCGCCCGGCGCCCCGAAAGGCAGGCGGCACGGCTGGGCGCACATTCCCCGGTTCCCGCTGCGTCCCCCCAGCATGGCGCTGAGATAGCACTGCCCGGACACTGACATGCACAGGGCCCCATGTACAAAGGCTTCCAGCTCAATGGGACAGCTCCGGGAAATCTCCCGAATCTCCTGCAGGGAAAGCTCCCTGGCCAGCACTGCCCGCTTTGCCCCTAGCCCATACAGCAGCCTTACGCCATCCGGAGTATGAAGGCTCATTTGGGTGGAAGCATGCAGAGGCAGCTCCGGCGCGCACTGCCGCAGCAGAGAAAAAAGCCCAATGTCCTGCACCAACACCGCATCCACGGAAATTTCACAGAGAAACTTTGCGAATTCCAGTGCAGCCGGCATCTCTTTTTCCTTGATCAACGTGTTTACCGTCACATATACCTTAACTCCGCGGGCGTGACAAAAAGCAACTGCCCGCCGCAGCTCTTCCCGGCTAAAATTCTTTGCATTTGCCCTGGCCCCAAACGCCTGTCCCCCCAGATAGACGGCATCCGCCCCGGAAAACACGGCGGCGCGCAGAGAATCTTCCCCGCCCGCCGGTGCCAAGACCTCAATTTTACTGCTGCCGATAGCCTCTCATCCTCTCTGCAAATCTATCCTGCCCTATTTTTTCTCGAAGAAGCTCACCAGGCCCTGCTGCTCCATCTCCTCGTGCCGCAAGGGGTTCCGCATCTTTTTCTGCGCTGACTGCGCCGTCCTCTCTCTCATCCCGGACGGGTCGGCAGGCTGTTTCTCTCCGCTCTGTGCCATACTGCCGTTAGCCTTTTCCTCCAATAAGCGGACCCTCTCCTCCGCTTGCCTCATCTGCTCCTCCGCACGGCGCTTCAGCTGCCTCGCCTCTTCGGCAACCCGCTCGGCAGCTTGACGAAACTGCGTTTTTTCCAATTCCGCCCGAAGATTCGCCTCCTCCAGAGCCTGTTTTTCTTCCCGCAGTTTATCCAACTGTTCCTCCAGAGCAGCCATGTCCTGAGCCCCGCCTTCAGAACCGGCCTGAGATGCGGACTTCAGCGCCTCGTTTTCCCTCTTCAGCCGCTGCAGCTCCTCCGTCCCGCCATTCTCCACTGCGGTTTCTTTCAAAGAGGCGTTTTCCGCGGCGAGCCGGGAAATCGTCTCCGCCAGTTCCCGGGCATCCTGCGCGGCGGCCTTCAGTCCGGCATTTTCCTCCTCCAGCAGGGAAAGACGCCGCTGCGTTTCCGGATCCTGAGGAGAAGCTTTCGCCTCCTGCAGAAGCTTCTCCTGATCTTCCTGCCAGATTTCAGCCTCCACTTCCAGTTCCTCCACACGGTCCGAAAGTTCGGCGGCCCGCTTTCCGTTCTTTTTTGCGTCGTCGCAATAGCTCAAAGCTGCGGTCAAGGCCGCAGCCTCCCGGGTAATAAAGGGGGAGGCGGACTGGATTTCCTTCATCATTTCTCCCACCTCAGCCGCGAGAGCCTGCATATATTCCTCGGTCTCCTGGGTGATTAAACCGCAGACAACACCGTTAATCTCCAAACGGATGCGCTTTTTTTCCACCGCCGATCCTTCCTTTCCCATAACCGTATAATTTTACACTATAGATTATAGTGCAAAACCGCAGATTACGCAAAGCTTTTCTCCCTTTTTTCCAGAAAATTTCGATAAACACTGTCTTCCCCCATATTTCCGGAGATACTTCGGAATTTTTATTGTTTTTTTCTTCCTTCTATGATATACTTGCGTTGAATTTCCAATAGGAGAGAAGACTTCTGCCGGCTTTGGCCCGCAGCCTTTTCCGGCGGCGGGCCTCTTTGTGTGTTTTTTCTGTTTTTTGGTTTCGGCAGTACAAAAAGCTACAGAAAAAATACCGGCCCTTTTGTTTTTCCCGGCCTTCCTTGGCACATACTAAAGCTTTGCCGCCTTGTAAATAGTAAACAAATATTATCGTTGAGCTTGAGGCTTTATTGCTGTTGTTTTCTGGCATATTTTAGTTTATAATGCACATATTGCTATATGAAAGCCACCCATAAAATTTTGAATTAGGTTATTTTAAACATAATTGGAGGTCTATTCATGACTTATAAGATGACAGTTCCTCAAATCAAGGAGGCCATTCGGGAAAAACTATCCCATTCTTTCGGCGTCTCTCTGGAAAATGCAACCTATGAGGAATACTACAAGGCTGTAGTGCTTATCGTACGGGAGCTGCTCACCAAGGGCCGTACGGAATTTATAGATAATGCGGAAAAAACCGGAACAAAACAGGTCTATTATCTCTGCATGGAATTTTTGCTGGGCCGTTCCCTGCGGAACAACCTCTACAACCTGGGGCTGGAAGACAGTTTCAAGAAGGCCCTGGCCGAATACGATATCAAATTGGATAACCTCTATGAGCAGGAACCCGATGCGGGTTTGGGCAACGGGGGCCTTGGGCGGCTTGCCGCCTGTTTCCTGGACGGCCTGGCCACACAGGGATACCCCGCCATGGGATATTCCCTGCGATATGAATACGGCATATTCCGCCAGAAGCTGGTGGATGGATGGCAGACCGAGCTGCCCGACTTCTGGCTGCCGGGCGGCAGCGTTTGGCTGCAGCAAGTTCCTGAAAATTCTGTAGAGGTCCGTTTTGACGGACATATTGAGGAGCAGTGGCACGAACAGTATCACTCTGTGCGCCACCGTGACTATACTTCTGTCACCGCCATTCCTTATGACCTCTGTGTGGCCGGTATGGATGGGAAAGGGATCAGCCTTTTGAGGATCTGGAAAGCAGAAAACAATAAGTTTGATATGAACCTGTTCAACGGAGGCAGCTATATGCGCGCCATGGAGCAGCAGGCCATGGCTGAGGTCATCACCAAAGTACTCTATCCGGAAGACAACCACACCGACGGCAAGATGCTGCGGCTCTCCCAGCAATATTTTCTGGTTTCCGCCTCCATTCAGGATATTATCCGGCGGCACCTCTTTGCCCACAGCACCTTGGACGATCTGCCGAAGCTGGCCGCCATCCACCTCAACGATACCCATCCTGTGCTGGCTATTCCTGAGATGATGCGGGTGATGCTGGACGAATGCGGCTACGGCTGGGAGGATGCCTGGAATATCGTCAGGCAGACGGTGGCCTATACCAACCATACCGTCATGAGCGAGGCTCTGGAATGCTGGAGTATCGACCTGTTCAAAATGCGCCTGCCCCGCATCTATCAGATTGTGGAGGAGATCGACCGCCGCTTCTGGGAGGAAATGCGCTGGAAGGGCGTGGAAGAGTCTAAAATCTACCGTATGGCCCCCATTGGCGACGGCTATGTCAAAATGGCGAACCTGGCTGTCATCGGCTCTCACAGCGTCAACGGCGTTTCTGCCCTGCACAGCGAAATCCTGAAAGAGGATGTGTTTCACGACTTCTATATGGAAGAGCCCCAGAAGTTCACCAATGTGACAAACGGCATTGCACACCGGCGCTGGCTCAACCAATCCAACCCAAAACTCAGCGGCCTCATCACAGACCTGATCGGCTCCGAGTATATCTATGACGCCGGAAAGCTTTCCGGCCTGCTCCGTTACAAGGATGATGAGGCTGTACTGGAACAGCTGCAGCAGATCAAGCGCTTCAACAAGGTACGTTTGGCAGACTACATCAAAAAGACACAAAACGACCGTGTGGATCCCGACTCCATCTTTGACGTGCAGGTAAAGCGTCTTCACGAATATAAGCGCCAGCACATGAACGCCCTGAATATTCTGGCAACCTACCAGTGGCTGCGGGAGAATCCCAACGCGGACTTCACGCCCCACACCTTCTTCTTCGGCGCCAAGGCAGCGCCCGGGTACTACTTCGCCAAACAGATCATTCAGTTCATTGCCGCCCTGGCAGAGAAGATCAGGAAGGACGACCGGGTAAACAAGAAGCTCAAGGTGGTGTTCGTGGAAAATTACTGTGTCACCTGGGCAGAGCTTTTGACCCCTGCCGCGGAAATCAGCGAACAGATTTCCCTGGCGGGCACGGAAGCCTCCGGCACCAGCAACATGAAGTTCATGATCAACGGCGCGGTGACCCTTGGCACGCTGGACGGCGCCAACGTGGAAATCCACGAAGCAGTAGGCGATGAAAATATCATCCTCTTCGGTATGACCGCCTCACAGGTAGAGGAGCTGAAGCGTTCCGGCTATTCCCCCAGGCTTCACTATCAGAACAACCAGGTAATACACCGCGCTATGGACGAACTCCTGACCGGCTTTGACGGCCAGAAATTCAAGGATATCTTCAATGCCCTGCTCAATGAGGACCGCTACATGGCTTTGGCCGATTTTGAATCCTATGCAGAGGCGCAAAGGAGGGCTCAAAAGCTTTATCTGGATCAGAAATCCTGGAACCGGATGTCGCTGGTCAATACCGCCTGCGCAGGCCGCTTTGCCGCAGACCGTGCGATCAGGGAGTACGCAGGGAACATCTGGCATGCATCTCCTGTGCCCCCCGTTCAAAACCTCAGCGCCAGAACACTTGAGAAATAAAATTGAAAGCATTTTAAAACGCAGAGCGGATTCGGTTCCTCTCTGCGTTTTTCCGGAACTCTCCGGCCCGCATTTCCACGTCAGAAAGGAATGGTGTAAGCCATGTTTAATTCCAGAGAGAAACGGCACCGCAATCCTGTAGGGGCCGTCCCGGACGGACGGTCCGTCCATTTTAAAATTCTGCTGCCCCGGGAGCTCAGCTGCCGGGAGGCAAACCTGATCATGGAGCAGGAAAACGGCGCCGCCAGCTGTCTGGGCATGTTCTGGTGCGGTATGGAAGGCGCCGACCAGGAATGGTGGGAATGCCATTTCACCCCTGACGCCCCTGGGCTCTATTTCTATCATTTCGAGATCACCACCTGCCGGGGACGTCTTCGGCTTTCCCGCGGATTCGGAGGCCAGGCGGTCTTCGGCGGCATGAACCGCTGGCAGATGACTGTATATGAAAAAAACTTTCGCACGCCTGATTGGCTTTCCGGAGGAATCATGTATCAGATTTTCCCCGACCGTTTCTGCGCCTCCGGCACGGCAAAGGGGCCGCTCCCGGCGGACAGAGCGCTGCATGAAGCCTGGGGGGAGCAGCCCCAATGGCGTCCCAACGCCCAGGGCCGCGTCACCAACAGCGATTTCTTCGGTGGCGACCTGAAAGGGATCGAACAGAAGCTCCCCTACCTGAAGGAGCTGGGTGTCACCTGTATCTACTGCAATCCCGTCTTTGAATCTCATTCCAATCACCGCTACGACACAGCCGATTATTCGAAGATAGATCCCCTTCTGGGCTCCAGAGAGGATTTTTCCTCTCTCTGCGCCGCCGCGGAAAAGCTGGGAATCCGGGTGGTTCTGGACGGCGTGTTCAGCCATACGGGCAGCGACAGCGTATATTTCAACCGGGAGGGACGCTATGAGACCCCGGGGGCCTTCCATTCGCAGCAGTCTCCCTACTATCCCTGGTATACCTTCCGCCAATGGCCGAATTCCTATGACTGCTGGTGGAATTTTGACACACTGCCCAATGTGAAGGAGACAGAGCCCAGCTACAATGAGTACATCAACGGCGAGCATGGAATTGTGCGCAGCTGGCTTAAAGCAGGCTCCTCCGGCTGGCGGCTGGACGTTGCAGATGAATTGCCCGACGAATTTCTCGACCGTCTCACCGCTGCAGCCAAGGCCGAAACCCCCGATGCCCTAGTACTGGGCGAGGTTTGGGAGGACGCCTCCAATAAGACCGCCTACGGTGTCCGCCGCCGGTACCTACTGGGGCGCCAGCTGGACACCGTAATGAATTATCCCTTCCGTGACGCCATACTGGGCTTTCTGCTCGGGGGAGATCCCCTCGCTTTCTGTGAGACCGTAGAGAGCATACTGGAAAATTATCCGCCCCAATGCGTCCGCCTGCTGATGAACCATATCGGCACACATGACACAGAGCGTGCCCTCACAGTGTTGGGCGGAGAACCGTCAGGCAGCAACGGCAGGGAATGGCAAAGCTGTCATGCCCTTTCCCCGGAACAGCGGGAAAAGGGCAGACGGAGACTGAAGCTGGCTTCCCTGCTGCAATTCACACTGCCCGGTATCCCCTGCATCTATTATGGGGATGAGGCAGGTCTGGAGGGGTATAAAGACCCCTTCAACCGCAGCTGCTATCCCTGGGGCCATGAGGATCAAGAGCTGTTGGAATGGTACCGCACCTTGGGACAGCTGCGCAGGGAGCAGAGAAGCATCCTGGCAGAAGGAGGCTTCCGCACCCGGTATGCAGACGGCAATCTTCTCGCCTACGAGCGGTATCAGGAGACGGACGCAGGGGAAGACAGTCTCCTGATAGTAGTCAACCGCAGCCATCGTCCGCAAAGTATTCTAGAGGCGGATATCGATTTTGAAAAGGGCTCTGTTCTCGCAGGCGAGCCGTTGAATCACACCAGAGTGCTTTCCCCTTACGGTTATTCCCTGCTGCGTTTTCACAGGGACGCTCCTGAAACACAGGAAGAAGCTATTGATGCTGCAGAATGATTAAAATTAATACTTGACATTTTTTTTGTGTTCGACTATAATTAGTAAGCTATCAGAAAGCCTTGTTCCTTTTTGATAGTTTTTGCGCCAGTAGCTCAGCCGGATAGAGTGTTTGGCTACGAACCAAAAGGTCGGGGGTTCGAGTCCCTCCTGGCGCGCCAAAAAGAAGGAATTCTGCCTTTCGGCAGAATTCCTTCTTTTTTTGCGTTCACCCTCTTCAAAAGACAGGTTTTCCATGCTATAACAGGATGATCCTACCCTGAATTTTTGCACCTGTGCACGGGATTCCATATATCCCATGCCGCAGCCCCACGATCCGTCCGGTCAGCGGCTGAACCAGGACACTCCGAAGTTCATCAGTTCCTTGTTGGGCGTCAGATAAAAGACCCATCTCCCCTCCGTAACGCCTCCTCCAACCGAGGCATATCGGGAAGTTACCGCCACCGCTGTGACCGGCGTTTTCTTCACGTATCCATCCCCGTTTTCGTCTATGAGATTTATGGAAAAATCCGGCACAAAATTTTCACTCTGAGGAGCAAAGACATAGGGGACAGAGGGATTGATCGAGCCGTTCCGGTATAGGCTGCTGATTCCCCGAATGCTCTCATCGTTAAAGACGCGGCGGATAGGCTCGCGGTTGGGGGGAAGCAGCGCATCCAGAGGGCTACCGCTTCGCTCCTCGTGCATCTTCTTAATCAATTCCTCCGCATACTTCGTCAGCTCTCCCGGAGGAAGGGGTTCCTCGTCCCACAGCATCAGGCCGGAATTCCCCATTTCGTGATGGATCGTCTCCACCTTTCGGTTCTCGACCTGCCATTGAAGATTTTTGAAGAAGCTGATGGTCAGCTCCTTGCTCTCCAGGCCCGCGTCCAGCAGCGCCTTCCGTGCATCGCCCACCGTACGCCCGCCGTCACCCAGGAAAACGCCTGCCATGGTATCCATTACCTGGAAATCATGGGGCTGAACGATTCCCTGGTCATATCCGCTCACACATCCCGCGCCCGCATCCAGGAAGGTATTGGACAGCTGATACTTGGCATCCAAACTGTGATGGAAGCCTAAGTGAACAAAGGAATTGGGGAAAGGATTATCAGCATTGTAGTAATGAGGGAAAAACTTCTGCGCCCGCACCACGTACCGCAGCTCCATATCATAGGAATACGCGGCCAGGATATCCCCGTTGGCCTCGTCCCAGCCCTGGGCGCTACCTGGGGAGAGCACGTTGAAGATGCCGACCCTTCCAGCCGCCCGGTCCTCAAAATATTTACCTTTGACATACGTCTCCTCCAGCTTCAGATAGAGCCCCCCGTTACTGGGGCTGTAGGCATGGGGGATGGACAGGAACACTGCGCCGTACTGGTTGAGTTCCTTGAGGTTTTCCACGGTGGGTTCCTTCGTGGTTATGGAAAAACCCTTGGTACTGTTGTAAAACTTATCGATCATCCCATTGTATATGGGGATCCCGGCGCGGGAGGCAAAATAGGTGCTGATCAGGATCTTCTTGTTTCCAATCACAGTTTCAGAAGCGTTGGAAGCCGCCAGCCCGGCAGTTTCCAGCTCCATAACAGCCGCACCCTCCATGCCGCTCTGCCTCACGGACATGGGCATGGAGGCTGGCTGAGCCTCCGCGCCGTCAAGCTCCATCAGCCAGCCGCCGGGGGTCCCATCCGCATATTCAAAGAAAATCCCCTCAGTATCCTGAGAAACATTCCGAATCGTCCCGGCGGTTTCCAGTTCCGCGGCAAGTTTCCCCATCTCCGTCATTACCGCCGCGCTGGAGACAAGACCGCCCTCTCGGGTCAACTCTTCAAGCTTTTTCCGGCTGCTCTCCTCCACTTTTTCCAGGGCAGCTTCCGCGTCTTCTCCATCCTGGCCGCGCAGCAAATCATAGGCATTATAGAAAATTTGCGCCACCTGCGCCCTTGTAGCGCCCTCCTTCGGCAGCAGCCTGTTTCCAGAACCATTGAGTACCTTATTGGTAAAAGCCCATTCCACCGCCGGTTTCGCATACCCGCTGATACTGCCGTAATCCGCAAACTTTTCAAGCCCGCCGGCACTCTGCGCAGTTCCGTTAGAGGGCTTTCCCAGATACCGGTAAAGCATGGTGACAAGATCCTGCCGGGAGACAGCATTTTCGGGGCCAAATTTTCCATCGCCTATGCCGCCGACAACCCCCTCTCCGGAAGCCCAGGCCACATAAGGGCCATACCAAGTTAAGGGGTTCACATCATAAAAGGTCTTGAGCTGGTACTCATAGGAATCTGGATCGATTCCCTCGAAACGGCCCAAAACCGTTACAAACATTCCCCGCGTCATAGCGGTATTGGGAGAGAACTTATTGTCGCCTGTTCCATGAAACAGGCCTTTTTCTGTGACAAAATCCACCGCCGGATAAAACCAGTCCCCAGTCTTTACATCCTGAAAAGCAGGCGCTGGCTCGGCTGACACAGGGACAGCCGGTGCGATCAGCAGAATCAGCAGCAAAACCACCATTTTTGTAAATCCCGCTCTTATTTTACTCATCTCCAGTCCCACCTTTCTCCGTCACTTTTCTTACTTTTATCTTAGCATGTCCGCTGGTTGAACGCAAACTTATTCTTGCTCCAGGGAGAAAATTTTCCGGACTGCCGGAAACGGACCTTGTTCTGAAAGGGAATGCGTGTTTCCCCGTTCCATGCCGTCCAGAGGGATGGGGCCTTCCGCCGGATTTTACATGTTTTTGTGCCCTTCTGACTGCCGTGCTCCCAATTTCGTCCAGCTTTCGTGGATGCCATCGCTCTTGCGCTGGTATTCGTGGGGATTTGCGGCTTCCTCCAGAATCAGGTAATACCACTGCTTTGGATCCGTATTGTCCGGGAACACCTTTCTTCCCGGCAGCAGGTCGTCCTCCGACTCCGGCAGGCGCAGCAGCGCTCGGTTCAGCACCGCTGCCGCCTCGGCACGGGTGATCTTTTCATCGGGCCGGAACGTCCCGTCCTCATACCCTTCGATCCATCCCTTGGACGCGGCGTAGTTGATATTCCCTCGCGCCCAGTGTTTCCCAATGTCCGGGAACAGGTCTTCCCCCTCATACGTCCCCGGCTCGAACCGGGTGAGGATGGTCACATATTCCGCTCTTGTCACCGGGTCTCCGGGACGGCAGAGCCCGCCGGAATCCCCCTTCAGCAGCCCCGCGTTTGCCAGGGTGCACACTGCCTTGTAAGACCAGCTCCCCGCTCTCAAATCCGAAAACGGGCATTCCTCTGTTTCGTATTTTTCCCTGCTGGCCTCGTCCAGCAGGTTATAGAAGATCATGGCTGTTTCCTCTCGGGTCAAGGTCCCGTTGGGGCGAAGCGTTCCGTCTTCGTATCCGTGCAGGTATACCCGGTGCTCCCCTGTTTCCAGCGTGGGGCCGGGCTTGGGCGGCTGGTATTCCACGTTATAGTACAGTATCACATCCCGCCCCGGCATGGGGAAGGTGAACTCCCGTGCGGTACGGTAGGCCTTCACCATATTTCCGTCTTCGTCCTGTTCCTCCCAGCGGCCGGTCCTTCCATCTTCATCGATAAAGCTGACCGGAACGGAGGTTCTCTCGGGATATATCCCGCCGCCATAGCCGTTTCTCACCGTCAGCAGGTACTTATTTTCCAGTTCATTTTCCCGGCCGTAGGAAAGCTCAAAATAGAGGTCATCGTCCTGGAAAGTATAGCGGCCTCCGTCTCCCTCCCGGAACACGCTGCCGGGGATGCCCCTGCCACCATACCCTATGGGACCTGCCCCTGCCACCGCCGTGGCATACCAGCCGGGCTCGGGCGCTGCGATAGCCACGCCGTCCGTGCCGATAAGCGGCTTTACGTGTGTGCCCTCCGGCGTCATTTTTATAAGCTTCAAGCTGCCGGAGCCGGAAAGGGTCAAGGAGTTGGAATTTCCCTCCGCCAGGGTGATGCCGTCCTCCATGCTATTTTCCCCCAGGAGGGCGATTTCGTTCTCCCCGGCCGGCAGGAGCAGGCCGCCGCCACCACCGTACAGTTTAGCCCCGTTCAGGGTCAGCCGGTTGGACGTTTGACCGGGCTCCCACAGCGCCATGCCGCCCCTCACGTTGGTATACAGCGTGGTTTCCGTCACACCGGTCAGGTCAAGTTCCTCAGACTGATAGTCGGTCACGATATCCTCCGAGTCGAAATCCGCGTCCAGCGCGGCGGTAAACTGAAACACCTTACCCCCGCCCGATACTGCGCCGTTAATGCCGAGCTCGGCTCCTACGGCGGTGAGGGACGCGCCGGATTCTACCGTCACCATGCCGCCAAACATATATACGCCGCTAAGGGACTGCCCTACCGCGATTACAGTTCCACCATCTATTTTGAGGGCGCCGGGGTGGCCGATTCCCTCTTTTTGCACAGTGATCCCTAGTTCTCCCATACAGAGCAGGCGGCCCGTGCCGGAGATGGAAGAAGTTCCAGCTCCGGAATAAGACCAAAGCCCTATACTGGAGTATGCGTCTTTGGTTTTCCCACTGGCCGCCCTCACCGTTCCGTTGTTGGTAAGATGAAGCAAACCGGACCGGATTCCATAACCGCCTCTTTCGCTGCTGTCCCCGCCAACAGCGGTGAGACTGCCGGTTTCCGCCACCTCCGCAGTGAGCGCGCCGCCATCCACACCAACACCGGACCCGCCCCAACGTGTTCTGCAATTCCCTCCGGCAGTATCCAGGGAAGCATTTTCCTTTATTTCCAGTGTCAAATCTCCGTTGACATGGATACCATCGTAAGCGTTTGATGCACTGCCCGCTCCCTTGACCGTCCAGTGGGCGTTTTCCGCCACCACCAGCTGGCTGCCCGCAGGAAGAGTAATGCCCTTGTTGTCCCCTTCCGCCTCGATTTTCCCGTCCCCGCTGAGGGTGAGGGTGAGGGTGCTTTTCACCCAGTTCGCCGTTCCATTTTCTCCATAGGAATATGTCACATCTTCCGTTTGTGTCAAATCCAGCCCCGCCGGGCTCTCCTGCTCCGCCGCCTTTGCCGTCCCCGGCAGCAGCACTGCCAGCAGCACCAGGCTCATGGCCAGTCCCATCAGCTTTCTTCCCATCTGTTTCATATCGTTTCCTCCTTTGGTTTTGTTCTCTCCTCCTGTTTGTCCAGCCAGAGGGGATTGTGTTGGAAAGAATTCTCTTTCCAACAACACAAGGGGGTACCCCCTTGACTGTCTTTCCCTGTTGTTCCTTCGGCCTTCGTCTCCAGCTCCAGCCGCGTCCCGTCTTCGTCCCGGCGAAACACCGCCCGCAGCCCCGAGGAATTGATTTCCCCCGGCTCCACTTCACAGCTTCCCGAAGCCGCGCAGGATAGATGCAGGCCCTCCGCGTCCCGGTCCAGCTCCAGGCTCATCCAACGCTCTGCTTCCGGCAGCCTGCCGCAGGCGTCCAGCATGGTGCTCACCACGCTTCCAATCTCTCCCAGCAGCTTTCCGTCCGCTTCGCACAGCACGGGCGCGGGCGCGGCCCCCGAAAACCGGTATTCCAGGTACACGCCCCGCTCCTCCGCCTGCTTCATCCAGTCCACCAGCGCTTCCGCGAGCCTGCTTTTCCCGCTCATTGCATGGATTCCCGCCTCCTTTTTTCGCAAAAAATCCCCCTAAAACGGCGAAAGCACCGGCGCCCGCTCTCACGGGACGTCCGGTGTTTTCTCTCTTGCGCTTTCATTATACCTCGTTTTTTACTCAAAAACGAAAATTAACAAAATTTAATTTTTTTCTTTTCGCAAAAACCCTTGACAACGGAAAACCTCTGTGCTTACCCCTCCGTTTCGCCGCCGTACAGCGTGAGAACGGTTTCATAGGCGTCCTCCCTCCGGCCCGCGCTCAACTCCCCATCGTAACGCTGGGCAATGCCCCGCAGAATGGAAAGGCCGAAGCCGTGGGCCCGCCGGTCCCGCTTGCTGGTACGGTCCTCCGTTCCAGGCGGGGCGGAATTGCGGCACTCCAGCGTAAGGCTTCCCCCCGCCAGACACAGCCGGAAAAACAGCCACCGCTCCCCCGGGTCCGCCAAACGGCCGCAGCCCTCGACGGCGTTTTCCAGCACGTTCATCAGCACCGAGGTCAGGTCGTCGTCCGCCACGAACAGCGGCTCAGGCAGGCGGCCGCAGTCGTATTCCACATACACACCGCCCTGCTCCGCCAGGGAAAATTCCACCCCCAAAATGGCGTCCACCAGGCCGTTTCCGGTGTATTCCACCGGCGCGCCCCTGGTCACCTGGGGCGTAATCTCTTCCAGGTAGGCGGAGAGCTTTCCCAGCTCCCCCGCCTCCAAATAATGGCGCACCAGCGTCAGGCGATGGCGGCTTTCGTGAAGCTGCTCCCGGGTACGGTGCACATATTCCCTTTGCAGCCGGGCCTGACGGCCCCAAGCCTCCAGCCGAACCTCCTGCAGGGCTTTCTGCTGCTGCAGTTCCGTGCTTTCCCGGTACACCCGCACCGTGTCGTACCAAGCGATGCCCGCCACGAGACCCAGCAGAACGCCTCCGGCCATCTCCACAAACCAGCCCAGCAGAATCGGCTCATGCAGGGGCAGCAGCTTGTCCAGCACCAGCGCGCAGGAGAACACGCAGCCTCCCGCCAGCAAGGGCTTGGAATATTCGGCGCCCCGGCACAGCCCCCAAACACTGGCGCCCAGAAGCCAGGCGGCGGTAAACCATTTATACGCCCCCAGGCAGCTTGCGTAGAACATCAGCGGCCCCGCCGTGGAAACCGGGAACAGCGGCTGAAGCGCCACAGCCGCGCACACCGCCGCCCCCAGCCCGCAGGCGGGCCAGAACACGGGCTTCGGCACCCTGCAAATGCGCCCCTGAATGACGACCAACGCCAGAAAGCTTCCGTAATAGCACACCCGTTCCGCCACGGTCCAGCCCTGCCCCCGTCCGCCCAGGGCTTGAAACAGAGGCCAGGCCGCGCTTCCACAGAAGCACAGGCACAGCAGGGCCAGCGCCGGATAGGGCCGGTGAAAGCGGTAGCGAAGCCACGCCAGCACACAGAGCAGCGCCGTGAGCAGGGCCAGCGCGCAGGCCGCCCCGTGAAACAGCAGGCGCAGGGCCGCCACGCGCCCCACGGCCTGGGGACTGCCAAAGGCGGGCGGGTAGACCATGCCGCTGTAAAAATGGCCGTCGTCCCAAACCTGCGCCACAATCTCGATGCCGCCCGAGGCCGAAAAAACCGCCAGGCTGTCCGCGGGCGCGGGTGGGTTTTCCTCCCCCATGCCCACGCTTTGCACCAGCCTGCCGTTGACCCACAGCCGCCAGCGGGAATAGATTTCCGTCAATTCCAGGGCGTAGTCCCGCTGGATTTCGTCCGTTTCCAGCACGGTGCGGTACGTGGCGCAGCCATGGGGATTCGCGGAGGGGTCCCCCAAGTCGAAGCCGCCGTAGCGGCCCAAATAGAGGTGGGCGTCCGGCTGCCTGCCCTCAAATTCCCCGGGGGACAGGGCATCCCGGTAGAACTCCCAGCCGTCCACCAGATAGAAAAAGGGGTGGGCGTCGTACCAGGCCATGTCAATCCGGGTCATGCCGGGCTCCGAAACGGGCCGGGGCGCGGTGTATTTGTTATCGGCCCGGTAGCAGAATAGGAATAGGGCGCAGCTTGCCAGCACCACCGCTCCCAGCGCCAACGCGAAAGCCGGAGAAAACCGCTGTTTTTCTCTCATGGCCGTCCGCCCCCCTTTCGCCGCTTCCCATGCCTGCCGGGGCGGTGGGAGCGCAGGCCCAGCACCGCCGCTCCCGCCGCCAGAGCCAGCGCCCCGCCCAGCAGGAACGGCCAAAGCGCGGGCGCAGCTTTCTCCGGCTCGGGGGCGGGCAACGCCTGCACCGCCAGGC
>OJKJ01000110.1_pt1 | contig 67863 bp, 50 predicted proteins | sample 1596491 | NCBI WGS metagenome assembly OJKJ01 (sample SAMEA4350160, study PRJEB24818) | metagenome | biome: human; feature: gut; material: faeces | place: Denmark | collected 2013-09
ACGAACAAAAAATCCTTATAAATTAAATAAATCCATGTATCTGATCGGTGATTACATTGATGTAAGTCATGTAACTCAACAGAAACTTTTTTTAACATATAAAACAAGAAAGTAATGTTGTTATTTACATATAGGCAATGTCAATGCATAAAAATAAAATAAATACTCAATTTGGAGAACTGAGCAGGAGGGAGTTTATACAAACCTCTGCAACCGTTGCGGGTGTCGCTGCTGTTGCTGGCTCAATCACTCTTCCTTTTGCTGCTCAAGCAAAAACACCAGCGATCATGCCTGACGAAGTCAGCGAAAAAATCAGCTATAGCGCATGCTTAGTAAACTGTGGTAGCCGCTGTCCATTAAAAGTTCATGTGAAAGACGGTGTTATCAGCCGCATTTCCAATGAAACAATGTATGACGACTCAACGTTAGGTGAACACCAAATCCGCCCATGTTTGCGTGGCCGTTCAGTGCGCTGGAAAACCTATAACCCAGACCGTTTAAAATACCCAATGGTACGAGTTGGTAAACGCGGTGAAGGTAAATTTAAAAAGATCTCATGGGATGAGGCAACAACCATTATCGCCGAAAAACTGCAGTATACTATTGATAAATATGGAAGTGATGCCATTTACTATCAATATGGCTCGGGTTCAACAGGCGCAAACTTACACGGTCGTGCTGCTTGTAAACGTTTATTAAGCTTAACCGGTGGTTTCTTGGGCGATTATGGCACATATTCATATGCGCAATTAATGGAAATCACGCCTTACGTATATGGCAGTATTGAAGAATCCTATTTATCTGAAATCCAAAACTCAGATTTAGTCGTCATGTTTGGTCACAACCTTGCTGAAACGCGTATGTCTGGGGGCGGTCAATTTTACGAAACCCTCAATGCGTTAGATAAAAGCAAAGCAAAAGTTATCATTATTGACCCGCGTCGCACTGATAGCGTCACAACGCTTGGCGCAGAATGGATACCTATTTACCCAGGTACTGACGCTGCATTAGTTGCTGCTCTCGGTTATGTCATGATCGAAGAAGGCCTGACTGACGAAGAATTCCTAAACAACTATTGTGTTGGTTGGGATGAGTCTACCTTACCTGCTTCTGCACCACGCAATGCATCATATAAAGATTATATTTTAGGTAATGGCCCTGATGGCATCGCAAAAACCCCTGAGTGGGCGAGCAAATTAACGGGTATCTCAGTCGCACGTATTAAACAACTTGCACGTGAAATCGGTAATGCAAATAGAGCATGGATCTCACAAGGCTGGGGCTTACAGCGCACAGAAAATGGCGAGCAAGCCTGTCGTTCTATTATGATGTTACCGTTGATGTCTGGGAACATTGGTCGTGCAGGAACTAACACTGGGCTGTGGGGTAACAGCTACGCTTATCCTGTTGCAGGTTTTGCTTTACCTAACCCAGTAAAAGCCTTGATTCCGACTTATATGTGGTCAGAAGCAATTGTTCGCGGGAAAGAATTGACCGCAGAGAATGGTGGCATTAAAGGTGTTGATAAACTAAACAACGACATCAAGTTTATGTGGTGCTACTCCAGTAATGTCATTGGTAACCAACATGGCGATTTAAATAAAACCCATGAAATACTTGCAGATGAATCCAAATGTGAATTCATTCTAGTATGGGATAACCATGATACCCCATCCGCAAAATATGCAGACTTATTGTTACCGGATGTCACAACTGTAGAAACCAACGATTTAATCAATAACTCCTATGCAAGTGGTGCGTATCATTATTTAGTTCGCCTACAAAATGCCATTGAGCCACTGTGGGAAAATCGCCCTAATTACGATGTGTTAGCAGAAATTGCTGAAAAAATGGGTGTAAAAGAACAATTCACCGAAGGCCGTACCTACGCTGAATGGATTGAGTTCTGTTATAACAAAACACGTGAAAAAATGCCTCATTTACCTGAATTCAGCGAAACCGACGGTGCGGGTATTATCGACCGTAAGTTCCTGAACAGTTCAGAAAATATTGCATTGAAGAAATTCCGTGACGACCCAATCAATAACCCATTGAAAACGCCTTCAGGTAAAGTGGAAATCTATTCAGAACAACTAGCTGAACGTGTTAAAAATTGGGAATTACCAGAAGGCCAACGTATTCCTGCCATTCCTGAGTATTGCGTCAATAAAGAAGGTGTTGAAGCCCAAGCAAGCCAACAAAAGCATCCGCTATTAATGACCGGCTTTCATGATAAAGGCCATGTGCATTCATCATATTACAATGTTGCTATGCTACGTGAAGCCATTCCACATCAGTTTTGGCTCAACCCAGTCGATGCCCAGCAACGCGGCTTGAATAATGGTGATATGGCTGAAATATTTAATGACCGTGGTCGTATTCAAATTAAAGTGAAAGTGACAGAGCGTGTATTACCCGGTGTTATCGCCGTTCCACAAGGTGCATGGCGTACTCTTAATAATGATGGGCTAGATATCGGTGGTTGTATCAATACACTGACTTCGCATGTTCCTTCGCCATTGGCTAAAGGTACCCCACAACATACTAACCTTGTTGAAGTTAAACGCGCTTAAGGAGTTGAATGATGAAACAATATGGCTTTTACTTTGACTCCACAAAATGCACTGGCTGTAAAACATGCCAAGTCAGTTGTAAGGATGAAAAAGATTTAGATTTAGGCCCAAAATTCCGTCGTGTCTACGAGTTCGGTGGCGGTAGTTGGCAAAAACAAGATGGTATTTGGCAGCAAAATGTCTTTAGTTACTATCTTTCTATTTCATGTAACCACTGTTCAAACCCGACATGTGTCGCGGGTTGTCCAACCGGTGCAATGCATAAACGAGAAGAAGATGGTTTAGTCGTGGTTGACCAATCTATTTGTGTTGGTTGCCGTTATTGTGAGTTGCGCTGCCCGTATGGCGCCCCACAATTTGATGAGAAGAAGAAACTAATGAGTAAATGCGACGGCTGCTATGAGCGCGTCGCAAAAGGGATGAAACCTGTTTGTGTTGAATCTTGCCCGCAGCGTGCTTTAGATTTTGATGACATTAATGTTCTTCGTGAGTTACACGGCACAGAGTGTGGCATTGCTCCAATGCCAGACCCAAGCCTGACGAACCCGAATATTGTCATCAAACCACATAAAGATGCGAAGCCATTTGGCGATAAAAGTGGCGAATTAAAAAACCCTGCGGAGGTGTAAGATGCATGAATTACCACTCGTTTTTTTCACCGTCTTAGGACAGTCCGCTGCTGGGCTTTTCTTACTCGCTTATATTAGCCGTAGAATGGGTTCTATTGACGATAGTCAGCTAAAAACTGCCAATATCGTGGCCTTTATCATTATGATAATTGGTTTAGGGATCGGTGGGTTACACGTTGGCCAGCCACTACGCTTCTTTAATATGTTATTAGGTGTAGGCCGTTCGCCAATGAGTAATGAAGCGTTCTTGAGTGGCGTATTTGTTGGATGCGCTGCTGCAACGTTATTTTTTACTTTGTTTTTCAAACATACGTTATTACGTGAGCTGGCTAATATTGCCGCGGTAGTTTCTGGACTTGCATTTGTTTGGTCAATACCTCAAGTGTACAACATCGCCACTATTGCTAACTGGGACACCGGTTATACCACACTGCAAATGTGGATGACGATGTTAGTCGGTGGCGGTGCGCTCGCCATTGCAATCGGTGCTCGTGGCTTAGGTATTGCTTCGTTCTTAATTGGTTCTTTTGCTATTTTTGCAAGCCGTGCGGGTTATCAAGCCTTTTTAGCAGAAACAGGTCCCGCTCTTAGCGGTGAACAAACAGGCTTCTGGGGCTTCCAAGTTGTTGTTTTAGCTATTGCTTTAGCTGCTTTCGTTGGTATGGCGTTAAAGCACCGCGCACCAAAAGCGACATTAGCAACTTGTGCCGCCGCAGTATTATTAGCTGAACTGGCTGGCCGCATTGCATTCTATAATTTGTGGCAAATAACCATGTAAGGCATTGTTATTACTATGTTATAGTGTTTCATAAAAGAACCCCATTTGGGGTTCTTTGTTTAGATATCTTCAACACCACCTGCATTGATACAGTAGCAGGAAATTAAATAATGATGTCATGCTTTAGCGCGAAATAAGACGGATAAAATAATATGATTGACACGACAATGATCCGCATCCTTGGTGCGTTTTTCTACTACCCTCCGCAATCGGACACTTTACGTAACGTTTACTCTGTCTTGGGTGAACTACCACAGTTATGTACATGGGATAATCCAGAGAGAATTCAGGCTATTTGTACTTCGTTGTCACAAACACAACCTGATGATATCTCTTATGATTATTCCATCTTATTCGAAGGACAAGGCAGTATGCCTGCTCCGCCTTGGGGCTCTGTGTACTTAGAGCATGATAATACTGTTATGGGTGAGTCAACTGCGGCTTATCGCGACTTTTTGCAAGCGAAAGGTTTAGTCACTGATACTGGAATCCGTGAACCTGAAGACCAATTTGGCTTAATGATGATGGCAGTTTCTGCGTTAGCAGAGCAAGAGGACGACAGCGCTGTTATTGCTCTATTTGAGCAACATTTGTTACCTTGGGCGTATCGCTATTTAGAGCTAGTGCAGCAAAGCAAAACAGAGTCCACTTTTTACCCTAGCCTTGCACAGATCACTGAAATTTACCTCAAATCACTACAATTGAAATTAGAATTATCGCCAGTCAGGGCTGAATTATTTCGCTAAATAAAAACTAAACCAAATGAGCTAGTTAAACAAAATATGGGCTCATTTGGTTTTAGTCTAAAAAGAAGAGTTTGGCTCTTGTAAAAATGCAATTTCTTCTTGTGTTGATGGCCGACCTAAAATTTCATTACGGTGAGGATAACGGCCAAATTTATCAATAATCGCTTTATGTCTCATTTCAAAATCTAATGTACCGTCATCACCCAGCATGCGAAATAGCTCAACCGCCTGTAAATGTATAAAACTGGATTCAGAGTGCATAAATGGCATTAAAACAAACTTGCGCTGTGACAGCGTCAGAAGGTTATAATCATGTTGCTTAATCGCCTCTTGCGCTAATGCTAAAGCCATCCCATCTTGAGCAAAAGACCGTGGTGTATCACGCCATAAGTTACGTGAAAACTGGTCTAGAACAATAATTTCCGCTAAACGTCCACGAATAGATGCCCGCCAATAAGCTAATTCTCCCTTAGCTGCGCGTTCACAGATATGAGCAAACCGTTGTGCTATCGTTAAATCAAACTTAGCGCTTTTTTCAAACCATTGTTTTGGTGTCGATTCCTCAAACCAAAATGAAAGCACTTCTTCCATGGCATTCATGATTTATTCCTATCTATTTTCTTATTAGAGGTTGTCATAATCCTAGTTAAAAATAGCCTTAATTGACAGGCTTGAGCTCTAATATCGGATATTTGTAGATAATTATTTTGTTTTTTTGCGATCTGACACAAAAAAACATTCAATATTGATAATGTAATTTTAACAATATACTACTTTATTTATTATCGAATCATTTATTTTATACTTATGATAATTCCCAACTTTTTAATTTATAACGATTTGCTTTTTAGTGTGAATGAAACAATTCATCATGCCTAAATACATACATTTGGTTAACTCAATGTTAGAATTTAACCTATAATGCGTATGTGAATTAGATAGTTACTTGCAGTCATCACTTTCAGCGGTTCATATTGGTTCTTATTAAGGAAGGCAATGTAAATGGCAGGACATATGGTACTCATTGGTTGGGCGTTATGGGTTAGCCCTTGTGGTACGGATTCATGCGATGCATTACCGGTGACTGAAACTATTTTTACACAAGAACAATGCATGAGCCGAAAAAAATACCTAGAATCAAAACGACCGAATCTCTACTTTCTCTGTGGTGAGGTTTACCGCGATAGCAATGAAATGACCGCTGAAGAAAAACATGCTATTCCTGCGCCTCATCTTCCTCTAAGAACGCTGCCAGAGCGAATTTCCCGTTAGTTTGAGCTAACTCCTTTAGCTCAAACTTAATTGGCATCAAACTAAATAATTTCAGCTATTGGGCTTTCTGCTTCAACAAAATCCCCTTTAGTAGCGCAATACTTCAACGTTCCTGTTCTGTGTGCAACAATTTGCACTTCCATTTTCATGGCTTCCATTACACCAATGACATCCCCTTCAGAAACATTATTTCCTTGAGGGATCAGCCAGTTAAATAATATCCCGGAAATAGGTGCGTTGACCGCATCAGGATTATCAACTAATTGAGGGGCTGAATGGGATGCCGCTGAATTATTGACTGAGAAACCAGAAAAAAGTTGAGTGGGCAAACCTAACTCACAACGCTTCCCATCAATTTCAATAAAAGTACGAGTCATCGCAGGATCCGATAATGGAATTTGCCGTTTTGCTGGTGGAATTTCCACATTAAATTCAGTCTCTATCCAACGCGTATGTACACTAAAATTATCACAAAAATCAGCTTGTTCTATTACTGCACGATGGAATGGTAATACGGATGCAACACCTTCAATATTAAATTCTGCCAGTGCTCGACGTGCACGCAAAATGGCTTGGTCACGAGTACTCCCCACGACAATTAATTTAGCCATTAATGAATCAAAGGTACCCGGTATTGTAGTCCCTGCAGTTACGCCACTATCAACACGGACTCCCGGCCCCGTTGGTGCATCAAAAACAGTAATAGTGCCGGGGGTCGGTAAAAAACCATTCCCAGCATCTTCGGCATTAATACGAAATTCAAACGCATGCCCTCGAGGAGTCGGCATCTCATTAATACTTAAAGGTAAACCTTCCGCAATACGTAACTGCTCAATCACTAAGTCAATCCCTGCGGTTTCCTCTGTGACTGGGTGCTCAACTTGTAAGCGCGTATTCACTTCTAAAAATGACAGCGTTCCATCTTGGCTTAGCAAAAACTCAACGGTTCCTGCTCCCACATAGCCCGCTTTGCGGCAAATATCCGTTGAGGCTTGGACAATTTGCTGTTGTTGGTTCTCAGATAAAAAAGGGGCTGGTGACTCTTCAACCAGTTTTTGATTACGCCGTTGTAGTGAACAGTCACGTGTTCCCACCACCAGCACATTACCATGCGTATCTGCAATAACTTGGGCTTCAATGTGCCGAGGGTTATGCAAAAATTGTTCAATAAAACATTCACCTCGTCCAAATGCCGCGGTCGCTTCACGCACAGCTGAATGATAAAGTTCTTCAACTTCATGGAGTTGCCAAGCTACTTTTAGCCCTCGGCCACCACCACCAAATGCCGCTTTAATGGCAATAGGTAAACCATGTTGATGAGCAAATTCTAGTACTTCCTGTGCACTATTCACAGGGTCTTTTGTACCAACCACTAGCGGTGCACCGACTTGCATTGCAATATGGCGAGCTTGAACCTTATCCCCTAGTATATCTATGCTGTTTGCGCTAGGCCCAATCCAGATTAACCCTGCGGCTTCAACTGCACGGGCAAATTCAGCGCGTTCAGATAAAAAACCATACCCCGGATGCACCATGGTTGAACCAGACTGCTGAGCGATACTAATCAACTTTTCAATATTTAAATAACTTTCTGCTGGCGAGTTTCCTCCAAGCCCGTAGGCTTCATCAGCCATTTTGACGTGGAGAGCTTCAATGTCACTGTCCGCATAAACCGCAACAGACTGGAAACCATAATCACGACATGCACGGATAATACGAACTGCAATTTCGCCTCGATTAGCAATCAATACTTTATGTTTTTTGTTGTTATTCATTTTCATAAGCACAATGGCTCCCTTGTAATACTTTAAATTCACCAAGTGGATTAAAACGTATTTTGGCATTCACAGGGATTTGCCCTGCTAAATCCAAATGGTATTCACATACCGCGCCAATGACGGGATAACCGCCGGTTAAAGGGTGGTCATTGAGAAACAAAACGGGCTGGCCATTTGCTGGCACTTGAATAGCCCCAATGCAAGTCCCTTCACTTGGTAGCTCCTGTAGTTGTTCGCGCTCTAACGGTTTTTCACTAGATAAGCGCAGGCCTATTCGGTTTGATGACGCAGTGACTTGCCATAATTGCTTTGTTAGTTGGCCAACGGCTTGTTTTGTAAACCAATCCGTTCGAGGTCCCAATATCACATCCAAAACCACAACATCATTTTCTGCTGGGTAATCAAAAGCAGGTGTCTCATTTAATGAAACGGCTAATGGAGACGAATTAGTACTAACCGTTAATGTTTGACCTACCTTGATTGGGGCTGGGCCAACTTGCGCCAGCGTATCAAACGAGCAACTCGATAAAATAGGTTCAATATTAAAACCACCCCGGACAGCGAAATAACTACGTACCCCTTTGTTCGGACGGCTTAATTTAATGGTGTCGCCTTTTGCTAAATGAATCGGTTGATAAGTATTAACTTGATATTGTTGGTGTTCTTTCGTAATAACCTCAATAGAACAAGGCGCACCAGTCACTGCAACAATAAGGTCTTTGTGCACTTGTGCCTTAAACCCACCTTGCGTTATCTCTAAAACGGCCGAGTCTGATTTATTCCCCACAATACGGTTTGCACTACGCAATGCCGATTTATCCATACTGCCAGATTCTGAAATACCTAATGCTGATTGGCCAATACGCCCTAAATCTTGAAATAAAACCTGTAATCCTGTCGCTAAAACGGTTAAATCAGCACTGACATTCTCAGCATTTTTTTCAATACTTACTTTAGTTGGCAAGCTATAGCTAATCTGGCTTTTTGTTGCATCAACAAAGTTTACCCGCATGCCTGCCTGAACGAGTGCGGGTTCTGGTCGATTGATATCCCACATTAATAGCTCAGTCACACCGATTAACTGCCATCCCCCTGGGCTAGCTTGTGGATAAACACTGCTAAACTCCCCGGCTAAGGCAACAGATCCCGCAGGGATACGCACTCTTGGTGATTGGCGCCTTGGAACATTCAGATTAGCGCCTTTCGACACCATGTAACCAAAACCCGGAGCAAAACCGCTAAATGCAACCTGAAATTCATTTTCTGTGTGACGACGTATCACTTCTGCAGTAGATATCCCTAAATGCGCTGCAACATCCGAGAGGTCCTCTCCATTGTAATGAACTGGAATAGTCACCAATTTACTGGCTTTACCGGCCATTCTCGATACATCCCTAACCGATATCTTTTCAACCAACTCATTTACATCAATACTGAACGGGTTGTAACGAATTAAAATAGTCCTTGCTGCTGGTGTTATTTCATCAATCCCATAAATAGGCATTTCTGTTAAAGAATCAGCCAATGCCATTGTTTGTTCAAGACATTCCAACTCCACCATAAAAGCACTTAAATTGACGGGTAAAAATCTCAATTGGCACCTCTATATGTGATATGCGGCATCAGGTACATCCGTAATAAACATGTAACCAGGTGCATGGCTTAATGCGAATGGAACCCCGGATTTCATTACTGCCGCTTGAGGCGTTACACCACAAGCCCAAAAAACGGGAATTTCGCCCTCTTCAATGCGAACCGCATCACCGAAGTCAGGCTGCATAATGTCATCAATACCTAATTGTTCTGGCGCACCAATATGAACAGGAGTGCCATGCACTGCGGGAAACCGGCCAGTGATACTTACTGCATCAGCAACTCGGTGTGCGGGTATTGGTCGCATTGAAACCACTAATTCACCTTGTAAGCGCCCTGCTGGACGACATAAGCGATTGGTTTTATACATAGGAACATTGGATTTATCCGTGATATGCCGTACATCAATACCCGCTTCAATCATTGGCGTTTCGAATGTAAAACTACAACCAATTAAAAAAGTTACTAAATCAGGATGTTGCTGATAAATTTCTGTCGCATCCGTAATTTCATCTACTAGCTGTCCTTTTTCCCACACACGGTAACGTGGAATATCAGTACGTAAATCGGCGCCTTCAGCTAAAACCGTTTGCCAGCTCCCTGCCTCACATACATCAAGAACAGGGCAGCTCTTTGGGTTACGCTGAGCGTATAATAAGAAGTCAAATGCCCAGTCACGTGGCAATGCAATCATATTGGCTTGGGTCATGCCCGGGGCAAGGCCTGCTGTTGGTTTGTCATATCCCTCACGGATAGCTTGGCGTGCACGGCGAGCGGCTTCAATGGCCTGCAGTGATGCCTTCATTAGCTGTGTCATTCATGATCTCCTTTGTGAGCAAAACCATAAATTTCAATACCTTGTTTTTCTAGTACGGCACGCACCTGTTTTGCCATTTCAAGAGCACCAGGGCTATCGCCATGAACACAAATTGACCCCGCATCAACAGGTGTAAATTTTCCATCAATTGACATCACACCGCCTTCCATGACCAGCTGCAACATGCGGTCTGCAACTATCTGTGGGTCATGTAATACTGAACCCGCTAATTTTCGAGATACTAATGTGCCATCACTGTTATAAGCTCTATCAGCAAAAGCTTCTGCGACCACATTTAAGCCACATTCTCTTGCCCACTCAATTAATGGTGACCCTGCTAATGCCACTAATATCAATTGCTTATCAATGGCTAATATCGCATCAATAACGGCCATTGCTTGGCGTTTATCATGAGCAATCGTGTTATACAGTGCACCATGAGGCTTAACATATAAAACTTGTGTCCCTGCTGCGGTTGCTAACCCTTGTAATGCACCAATTTGATAAATCACGTCTGCGGTTAATTCACTCGATGCAATATCCATATTACGTCGACCAAATCCTACTAAGTCGGGATAACCAACATGAGCACCAACAGCAACACCATTTTCCTTCGCCGCGTTAAGGGTTTTTAATATCCCTTCAGGTGAGCCTGCATGAAAACCGCAGGCAATGTTCGCACTACTAACAACGGGAAGAATGGCGGTATCATTGCCCATTTCCCATTGTCCAAAACTCTCCCCAAGGTCGCTATTTAAATCAATTTGCTTTTTCATGGCTACTCCTTGAGTTATTTCAGATAATTAAAGATTGCACCGACAGACATCGCGCCCATATACCAAGTTAGTGCACACGTCACGACACCTGACCATAATAACCAACGTGGATAATGGTAACCCGACATTAAATCTGAGCGCTTCCAGCCGATATAAACAAATAAAGTTAAACCAATAGGTAAAATTAACCCATTGAAACCACCAGCAAAAACTAATAATGCAGCGGGGGCTGTTCCCATGGATAAATAAACAATCAGAGAAACTGCGATGAATATAATAGTTGCAACATTACGCTGCCTTTCTGTAATAGAGGACTTAAATGCCGTTAGGAAGCTCATTGAAGTATACGCCGCACCAATCACACTGGTGAGAGCAGCAGCCCATAGAATTAAACCAAAAATACGTAAACCAAAATTACCAGCGGCAGCCTGAAATGCTTGAGATGCAGGGTTAGCTGCATGCCCAGAAATATCAATAGTCACACCACTGGCTACCACACCTAAGATAGCCAAGAACAAAATGTAACGCATCAACCCGACAACTAAGATACCTTTTGTGGCTGCGCTAGAAACAACTTTAATGTTTTCAATACCTACTGCGCCTTTATCCAATAAGCGATGAGCGCCTGCATAACAGATATATCCCCCAACAGTGCCCCCAACAATAGTGGTTATCATGGCAAAATCAACTGTGTCAGGTAATACGCTTTGACGCAATGCTTCCCCAACAGGTGGGTTTGATGCGATAGCGACAAATAAAGTTAAGCCAATCATCACTACACCTAATCCAATGATTAACCTATCGATAAAAGTGCTGGCCTTACGAGAGGAAAAAATATAAATTGCCAATAATGCACTAATCAAACCGCCCCATTTCGGGTCTAATCCGACTAACGCATTAAGCCCTAAACCTGCACCAGCTATATTGCCAACATTAAATATTAGCCCGCCAAAAATAACTAATATCGCTAATAAATAGCCACTCCCAGGAATTGTGGCATTCGCAATTTCGGATGAGTGCATTTTAGTCAGGGTAACAACCCGCCATATGTTTTGCTGCACAATGAAGTCAATCACAATAGACGCTAATATCCCGAAGGCAAAAGCGGCTCCTAATGTCACGGTAAAAGTCGCAGTTTGTGTGATAAACCCAGGCCCAATGGCTGAGGTTGCCATTAAAAAAATTGCGCTTATCAGTGATGAACGGCGGCTTTTCACATATTCAGCAGTACTTGGTGCACTTTCTTGAGCTGCCATATGAATACTCCTCTAATAGTTATTGTTTTAATTATTGATGTAGTTGTTGATGTCACAATCACTAAGGCAATTATCGTGCCATTGTTCTACTTGTTAGCTGTATTGTTAATTCATTTTTAATGGATTGTTGAACAATTAGTATTAAATGATGAATAAACAATCAATAAAAATCGTAATTGCTGGTTTAAAAATCAAGACGAGATCACTTTTTTAACAATTTTGGCTGACAAACCATATTGCTTATTGAGCAACTTGCACCAAATTGATGCAATAAATTTAAATTTCACTATTCTTGTGCAAATATATGGAATGGAATAAGTAATAGAGAAAGGAAACTTGCTGCTATAACTTGAATATGGGAATATAACGCCTTATCACCCCTGAGACTAAAATTAGCCTTTATTATGAAAAAACAACCTGTTGCACAAACTTTATCTGTCACTATTGCAGAAGTTATACGCCATAAGATAACAGTTGGGGAGATCACACCAGGTCAACGCTTATCTGAAGCAGCATTAAGTGAGGAACTCGATATTTCTCGAAATACATTGCGAGAAGTTTTTCGCGTACTCACACAGGAAGGTTTATTAACTTATGCCCCAAATAAGGGCGTATTTGTCTCAGTGCCTGATATGGCTGCCATTATCGATATTTATCAAGTTCGCCGACTCATTGAATGTGATGCACTAACTCATGCATATGCCTTGCATCCATCAGTTCAAAAAATGAAAGATGCTGTTCAAGAAGCTCGTGAACATGAAAAGACAGAAAATTGGGTGGGTGTAGGAACTGCAAATATGAAATTTCATACTGCCATTGTTGAGCTATCTGACAGCGAACGCTTAATTAAATTATACCGTAATGTATCCGCTGAATTACGGCTGGCCTTTGGTCATCTTAATGACCCTAAAATTTTATATGCTCCCTATATTGATAAAAACCATTCTATTCTTAGATTATTAGACTCTGGCCAAAATTTAGATGCCTCTAATATGTTACGTGATTACTTAGACCTTTCTGAACGCACATTACTCGCTGCATTTAAACGGAAACAATCTGCACTTTGAGTTGCTTTAATATTAATAGTTTTCTTATTTAACTCGTTCATCCCTTACTAATTTCATTACATAAACTTTAGTAGGTGGTCATTTATAGTCATACCTTGATATTTTAATAATTCCTATTCTTCTAATAATGATTAGCTCAAATTAAATTCTTTTTTTATTAACTTATTAAATTGAATGAGTTATACAGAAAATTATATTCTGCTGACTTTTCAATAAAAAGATTATTTTTAGAGGTTGTTTTTCACTCTATCTAGTTTTATTCGCGAAAACATAAGTAACAAAAAAGCAATATCATTAACAATCTAAAACAATTGCTTACATTTAATTAAAATGACAACTTCACCTTAAAACCCACTAATAATTAACAAAAATCCACAATACTTAACATATATCGCTATTTTACTATTTAAATTTAACATAATAAACATATTGATATAAATTACATATTGAAATTACTCAAATTTATCGAGTTAACAGTTGTAGTTTTCTCGAATATTCGATATAAAATTTATGATAATAACAACACATACATAAAAATTATTAATATAAAATGAGATTTCATTATGACATTAAACCAAGTGACTAAAAAGAAGCTGTTTAAATTTGGCCTAGGATGGCAAATACTGGTTGCTCTTATTTTAGGTGTTATTGCTGGTGCACTTTTACATGATAATACAGAGTACAAAGATTGGTTGATTCTAAATATTCTTTCCCCGGCAGGTAAAATATTTATTCAGTTAATCAAAATGATTGTTGTTCCTATTGTTATATCGACTCTAATTGTTGGAATAGCCGGGGTTGGTAATACTAAGCAATTAGGTTCTCTCGGCTTTAAAACTATCCTTTATTTCGAAATTATCACTACAATTGCCATTATCGTCGGTATCTCTTTTGCCAATATATTCCAGCCTGGTGTTGGTATCGATATGTCGCAATTAACGCAAGTCGATATTTCTCAATATGAAAAAACCACTCAAGAAGTCGAAAGCCACCCTTCGGGGATCATTAATACGATCTTAACTTTAGTTCCGAGTAATATTTTCGCAGCGATGGCAAGTGGTGATATGCTACCAGTCATCTTTTTTGCTGTATTATTTGGCTTGGGGCTCTCTTCTTTACCATCAGAGAAGAAACAACCGTTACTCAATGTATTACAGACTTTCTCTGAAACAATGTTCCGTGTAACAAATATGATTATGATGTATGCCCCAATCGGGGTTTTCGCATTAATATCCGTTACCGTCGCTAACTTCGGCTTTTCATCATTAGTTCCTTTATTAAAACTTGTTATCCTCGTCCATTGTGCAATTATATTTTTTGCTGTAGTTGTACTAGGATTAGTCGCTCGTTATTGTCGAATAAATATTTTCACTTTAATGAAAATATTAAAAGATGAGTTATTGCTCGCTTACTCAACAGCCAGTTCTGAAACCGTACTTCCTCGTATTATGGATAAAATGGAAAAATATGGCGCTCCTAAATCCGTAACAAGCTTTGTTATTCCAATTGGCTATTCATTTAACTTAGATGGCTCTACATTATACCAAAGTATTGCTGCTATTTTTATTGCCCAACTCTATGGTATCGAACTCTCCATTGGGCAAGAACTAATCTTAGTATTTACCCTTATGATCACATCTAAAGGCATTGCGGGTGTCCCTGGAGTTTCATTTGTTGTTCTGCTTGCCACATTAGGAAGTGTCGGTATCCCACTAGAAGGGTTAGCATTCATTGCGGGTGTTGACAGAATTCTTGATATGGCACGTACTGCACTTAACGTTGTAGGCAACGCCCTAGCCGCACTTGTTATTGCCAAATGGGAACATAACTATGACGATAAAAAAGCTCGTGAATATGAAGAAAGTTTTTAGTTTATTCTAAAGTAACTCTATATTAGAATAGTCTTCGATTAACATCGTTATTGAAGGCTATTCGATTTTTACATATTTTACGTGATAAATGACCAGATATTTTATTATTTATTAATTACTCATTAACTTAGTTATTTTTACTTATTAAGTGTAATTTATTTCACATTTTTTTAATTTTTTAAATGGAAATTGGTATTTTATTATTAGTGGAACTACACTAAAAAAGAGTTTTAATTAGCCGTTTATTATATTCGCCAAAGCAGGAAACAATGAATCAAGTAAGAAGATTTCTTTTGTTTTTAAAGGTGCTCCAACACCTAATGGTAATTTTTATATTTTCATTATCATACTTTATGCTACACAGCTGGTTATAACGATAACCTTGTGCTAAACAAGGCTATAAATTATTAATAGACGAGATAAAACATGTGTTTATCTCGTTTTTTATTATGAACTTTAAAGTGCCATAAGATAAATATAAAACTAGCTATAAAGCGACACTTCCCCTTCAGGCCGGGTTTTAAACCGTCGATGAGCCCAAAGGTACTGCTCGGGCGCTTTCATTATTTCAACCTCTAAGATAGAGTTAATTATTGTTGCATCCTGTAATGCATCAGAGCTTGGGTATTCTAGTATTTCTTTTCCCAGTACCAAATCATAATTAGCACCGCTCTTATTTCTCAATAATGTTACCGTGAGTGTTGGAGATTTAGATAATTGAGCAAGTATTGAGGTTCCTTTTGACGTGGAACTATTTTTGACAGAAAAAAACGGCGCAAATATCGTGCCTTTTCTTCCAAAATCTTGGTCCGGTGCAAACCATATGGATTTACCACTTTTTAACTCTTGAACCATAAATTTTAAATTTTTACGATCAATCATTCCTTTACCAGAACGACACCGTCCTTTTGTCTGAATATATTCCATCGCTTTATTGTTATGAGGACGATACATTGCATTAACAGGAAAACAAAGCCCCATAATCCGGCCACCGAGTTCAAGTGACATAAAATGGACCCCAACAATAATCACACCTTTATTTTTAGCAATAGCATCTAAGTAATTGGACATTCCTTTTACTTGAAATAATTTTTTAACTTTTTTATCACTCCAAAACCAGGCTATCCCAGTTTCAAATAATGCGATACCTAAAGATTTTAAGTTATCATTCACCAAAGTATCTATTTCATTTTTGTTTTTATTTGGGAAACACAATTCTAAATTTCGCTTAATGATTGATACTCTTCTTTTAATAAAATACCGTGAATTACTGCCTAAAAAAGCACCAAGCCACATTTGCCATTTATACGGCAATTGAACTAATAAAAATAAGATAAAAACTCCCACCCAAGTTACTACATACTTCGGGTGGACCAATTTCAGTGAAAATGGGTTTTTGGCGTACATTATATCTCCCAATACTTCGCCTTTGCAGAATGCACGCTATTTTAGACAATATTTAGTCTTTTAAATTCAACATGATTACTACAACAAGATGGGTTTTCACCCATAACTATCTGAATACCTTGCAGTTCATCTCCCTTTCGAGTAGATAACAGCCGAATAATCTTTCCAAGCCATTAAGCAATATTTGATTTTTAATATGGCTAATTAATAAATAGCTCTGTGAAGTTCGTTTTCTATTCATCAAAACTATGCATCGGTTAGGCCAACAACATAATCACTTAAACTGCAAGGAACAGATAAAATTATCACATATATGGCTTAATTAATCTCACTATTAATATGCACTTTTGTCATTTTGCGAATTTTTTTGCTGATTTTTGTCAATTTAATCGTTACTTTTTATTGGTGCTTTCAAGAAGCCACCACAATCAGCGATGGAAAGAAAAATTGATGTTCTTTTGGTGATGGAGCCAGAAGTTTGTCACATCAGCGACTTAAGGTAGTTAAATAATATGGATTACAAGCAAGAAAAAACCCGTTACATCTATTAAATGTAACGGGTTCTTATTTGGTGCCGGCTACCGGAGTCGAACTGGTGACCTACTGATTACAAGTCAGTTGCTCTACCAACTGAGCTAAGCCGGCGAATATGGCGGAGAGATAGAGATTCGAACTCTAGGATGGTTTCCCATCGGCGGTTTTCAAGACCGCTGCCTTCGACCGCTCGGCCATCTCTCCATGGGGCGCGATTATGGAGGAATCCCAGCAACTTGTCTACCCCTGAAAGTAAAAAAATTGATTTTTTTACTTCGTTTGGCTAATCTTCACTCAATTGCTCTCTCTTTTCCAAGAAAAATGGTAATATCTGTGCAAAATCGGTGTCTATCCTTTCTCTAGGCGTATGATTTTTAACCTAATAATACTTTTGCCGATGGGACGACTTGCTACAGTATGTACAAACAATCATTATTAAAGCCAAACACTCTTTTTCGTATTTTCGCAGCATTTATTTTACTGCTGATAGTGATGCTTTGTTTATCACTATTTAACTACTATCAAGCATTGGTTCAAAGCCGTCAGGCTAGTTTGAACAGTATGGCTAGTCGGTTAGCGTATCAAATCGAAGATTATCGTTATCAAGCAAGCCATATCTACAAAATTGCCAATAATAAATCCTCTACCCCATCCGCTGATCAGCTTGCCGTGACAGGAATACGCCATGATATTTTTTGGCTAAGTAGTGCCAACCAATCCATCGATGCTATTGTATTTGGCAATAATAAGCAAAGTAGTAATGTTTTAGCATCTAAACTTGCAAATTATATGGAGATTGTCTGGGGAGCCCGTAATGAATATAACTCAATGTATTATCTCAATGGCTTAGACAATACCCTAGTCTTAGTGACCACTCATTCAATTCTTAAACCTGAGCTACGTTTTAAAGAAAGTTATCTCACATTAACTGCTGAAGAAAAACGTGCTGATATGTTGACTCAATCAACATTATTAGACCGACGGGAAATAATTTCAAATATTCAAAAGTACTCCCCCGATAACCTTTTTTACTATACATATCGGCTAATGTTTAATTCTCCAGGGCAGCTAACGAGTGTTATATCCTTTGATATTTCTATCAATTCACTGATCCCTCCAAATTTAAATGGGGATTTTTTTACGATTAATACACGCCCTGCAAGCACAGGTAGCAATGAACCTCATACAACTTGGGTCGGAACTAACCTCATTTTCTCCCACCCTATTGATGGCACCAGCTATCAACTTTATTACCATGTCTCATTAAAAAGCATTATCTTTAATGTTATTGGCTATAACTTATGGCTAATGACTGGCATGCTTATTATGATCTTCTTCGCTTTACTGATCATGCTATTCATTCGTAAGCGCCTTATTTCGCCCAATACAAATATGTTGCAAGAGCTGAGTTTTAATGAATCATTGACAAGCGATATTATCAGCCATATTTCATACGGTATTTTGGTTTATGATTTTAATACTAACAAAAAGATTCTGAGCAATGATATTGCTAACCAGTTATTACCTTCTATGGATCTTATTCACATTAAAGAAATGGCGATAGAAAACCATGATGTTATCCAAGTTTCTATCGAGAATATTATCTATGAAGTTATTCTTGTCAATAGCATGACAAAACCCAATACCGTTCTCTTTATTATTATCGACAAAGACAAAGAAGCATTGACCCAAAAACGTCAAGAATTAGCGAATCGTGAGTACAAAAAAAATATTCACATGCGTAAGATTGTATTTGAGAATATGTGTACTGAGATATTACCCTCACTAATTAAGGCGGATGAACAATTAACTAAATTATCCGAAATAGTCAGCGTAAATAACCGCACATTTATTTTAGAAATTGAAAGTCAGCTTTTTTATATCAATCGCTGGTTTAAAAACATTAACTTATTAAATCAGCTTGAGTCCCAAGCTAGCTCAGTAAAAACTGAAAACGTTTCTATCAGTAATCTTGTTAGCGAGTTTTTGAAACAAAATTTATCCCAATGCAATAACAAGGGGTTAGCACTTTATTTTCATAATAATCTCAATCCAGATTCACTGATCATGGCAAACCCTGATTATTTAAAACAGTTAATACAACTAATTTGGGATTATTCTATTGCGACAACCTCTTTTGGAAAAATTTCATTCGCGTTATCTTATGATGCCAATAAAAATGTAATTTTATTGAGTATTAAAGACAGTGGAACTGGGGTCAGTAATCTTGAGCTTAGTAATTTACACAGTCCTTTTACTGGGCAAATTTTGAATGCTTCTAACTTTACGCGTTCAGGCATAACATTTTATTTATGTAAGTTACTGGTTAAAAAAATGAATGGTACTTTTTCTATTCGTTCTAGTGATGCAATAGGCACTCATTATGAAATTACACTTCCTGCAGCTAAAGAAATGCTCGTCAAAGACTTCCCAGCTTTATTGGAAGATGTTTGTATACGCTTAAATATACATAATGCAGATATCTCACGGATTGTTAGGAACATATTAACAAATTATGGAGCAGAATATTTGGACTTAAGTGAAAGCTCCCCTCACACCGACTGGGATCTTTTGATAACTGATAATAATGAGGAATGTTTTGAAAATATTGTTAAAGTAAATGGTACTCTTTTAGGGATTAATCAATTACAACCTCATTATATCGAAACTAACTACAATTTTGCTGATGAATTAATTGATGCTATCTCATTATTGATCGAAAACGCAGAGCATGAGCATGCTGATATTTTGCCTCCAGACCATGTTAGTACTCAAGCGCTTTCACAGAACTCGAATGAATCAATTGAAAATGCAATTACAAGTTATCAATTAGCACTGGCAAATAGCGGATATCGAGATTTGTTTATCACAACAGTACCGATAGATATTAATAAACTGTATAATAGTGAAAGTGTTGAGGATTTGACCGAATTGAAAAACACTGCACATCGTTTAAAAGGAGTTTTTGCTATGCTCGAATTTACTTATCTTCATGAACTTTGTGAAGATTTGGAGCGTTACATAGCAGATGAAAACGGATTGGAAATAAAAAATTGCATTAGCGTGCTGGATAATTCAGTCAAAAAACTAATGCCAGAAGGTAACCAATAATATGAATAACCTAAATGTCATTGTTGCCGATGATCACCCTATCGTTCTTTTCGGCATCAGAAAATCACTTGAACAAATTGAATGGGTGAATATCGTAGGGGAATTTGAGGACTCAACCTCTTTGATTAATAACTTAGCACGTTTAAACGCAGACGTACTAGTTACTGATTTATCTATGCCAGGTGATAAATATGGCGATGGTATTACTTTAATCAAATACATCAAGCGGCATTATCCTGACCTGTCAATTATTGTTCTCACTATGAACAATAACCCTGCCATTCTTAGCGCTATTTTAGAGCTGGATATTGAAGGAATTGTGTTAAAACAAGGTGCGCCAGCTGATTTACCTAAAGCTTTAGCGGCTTTACAGAAAGGCAAAAAATTCACACCAGAAAGCGTGAGCAAACTGTTAGAAAAAGTCAATGCAAGCGGCTATGGCGATAAACGTTTATCACCAAAAGAAAGTGAAGTGCTACGTTTGTTTGCTGAAGGTTTTTTGGTCACTGAAATTGCAAAGAAACTTAACCGCAGTATAAAAACAATCAGTAGCCAGAAAAAATCAGCTATGCTGAAATTAGGTGTTGAAAATGATATAGCGCTACTGAATTACCTTTCTTCTGTCAGCATTGATAACTCGCCTTCAGAGTAAATTTCATTTTAACTATAAGACTACGCCAATAAAAACCCAGTTATGGGTTTTTATTTTTGCGTCCTTTTCTAGTCACATTCAACAATAGCGCGTCAAAGTCTCACGTAAAATTGCAATTGTTGTCGGTTTTGATAAACAATCATTCATTCCTGCGTTAATACAGCGTTGCTTTTCTTCTGCCATTGCATTAGCAGTTAATGCAATAACGGGTAAATTGAACTCTAAACGGCGCAGTTCCTTTGCCAACTGGTAGCCATCCATATTTGGCATATTTACATCCGTTAAAACAATATCAACATGATGATTATCTAAATATTTTAATGCATCTAGCCCATCTATCGCTGTGCCTGTAGTAAAACCGATAGTCGCTAATTGTTCACTCAATAATGCTCTATTAATTGGATGGTCATCGACAATTAATACATGGTGTTCACTTAACGAATGGTCAGCAACCAATGATGGATTTACTGTACTATTTTTCAGCGATTGCTCGGCCGTTTTCATGATGGCTTTATCAATTAAGATAGGTAATTTATCTAATTGATATGTATTATAAATCCACTGGTTTTGTTTTATTTGATGGAGTTCACCCGCATAAATACTTGATAATTGGATATGATGTTCACAGATGCCCCTTTCAGCCTGCTCATAATCAGTTATTAAGAGATCATAATGTTGTGTCTTATCCGTTGCATTATGGCGGACAACAGAAAATTGTTCTTGGCTTAATAAACGCAAAAGAAAGTTCATTAAAAATTCATTTCGACACGAAACTGCAATCCGATAATGAGCCCGGTATTCTGGAATATTTTTCTTAAGATATTCTTGACCATATAAAGGAATTCGAATAGTAAATGAACTACCAAGTCCAATTTGGGAACTGACCTCAATGTCACCATCCATGAGGTTAACCAGTTTTTCGCAAATAGCTAGACCTAAACCAGTTCCTTTATGGCCCATATTATTTTGGTCATAAACTTGAAAGAATGGATCAAACAACTTCATGACCACCGCATGTGTCATTCCAATCCCTGAATCACGTATTTCAATCTTTAAATAATTCTCATCTTTCCATACATAAAGCAATACAAAACCTGATTCTGTAAACTTAATACTATTATTAACAATGTTAGAAATCACTTGTTGTAAACGAACAGGGTCATTCAAAATGAGATCAGGTATATTAGGCTCAATAAAAGAATATAAAGATATTTTTTTCTTCGTGACTAATGGCAGGTAATTTGCTAATACAAACGCAAAAACCTCTCGACAATTAAACAATTTGCTTTCTATTTTCAATTGCTTAGATTCAATTTTCGAAAAGTCTAAAATATCACTAATAATCTGCAATAAAAGTGAAGATGAATTATCCATAGTTGAGACTAAGCGTGTTGCTTTCTCCGGTAATTCATAACGTTGTAGTAATTCTATATTACCAATAATTCCATATAACGGCGTTCTTAATTCATGACTAACTGTCGCTAAAAACATTGACTTAGCATGGTTTGCTTGTTCCGCCGCATCGGCTACATCTTGTAGCGATTTTTCCATTTGAACACGAATGCTAATGTCGACTAATACACAAATAGCGACATCTTCATTTTGGTATCGAGAGTTTACAAAGCTAATTTGTAAGTGTGTGCCGTTGGTTGTCACCACATCTATATAATTGCTCGATTTTTGGCGAATAATTGTCAATATTCGCTGTTTATCATCATCATTTAACAGCCGAAAATAGTCGTGAGCTAATTCATTACTGAGAATATTACCACCATCTGTTAATCTTAAAATGATGATACCGACCGGTGCTGATGCCACAATTTTGTGGTTGAATTGTTCATGTTCCTCAAGCCGTATCGCAGTGTTCTCTGCGGGTTCTAGCATTTTCCTTTCAAGTAACCAAATTAAAAAGAAAATCAGCCCACCCGTAAAAATATTTAGGAGGATACCGTAAAAAATGGTGTTTTCTAAACTCGCTAATATTTCCGACGTCGCAATTGAGAAAATGACCGTAATTTGAGAAGGTGCTAACCTTTTTTTGAAGATTAATTTTGAGTAATCTGAGTTAAAACCGAAAAATGAAGGCTCAGAAATATTGAGCAATGCAGAGCTCTTAGGATTGATATCTGTAGGTGAATATAAAACAGGCTGGTTATAGTCGTTAATTATCAATATTTCGATAGCCTTATTTCGCCGTATATTAAACTGATTTAAATTAATTGAACGTTCTAACCCAATAAATGCGGGGAGCAGATTATCGTGCTTGATTGCTTGAATTAAGTAAACCTGCCCATAATCCGGCTGAGCACCATGCGTAATGGTAAATAGCTTACGCTCTTTACCTTGTAGCCTTAAACCTTGATAAGTTCGCACACTTTCGTAGCTAACTTTTTTTAGTATTTCTATATCCGATATTGTAGAACGAATAGGATAATCCACCAGACAATAACTTTTCGAACCCACTAAAAAGACATGGTTTAAAGCTTGAGGCGCTGCAATACTCTCTTTCCAAAAATAATTCAGTTGTTCAAAAGCCTGCAAATAGTTTTCAGCTTTATCCCTAAAATGATCACAATCCGTATTCGGAGTTAATTTATAGAACGAGTAATTAGAGGCATTTGGCAATTCCATAAATTTACTCGTAAAAGTATTTTCCTCTGTCGATTCTTGCAGCTTTATTTGGTACAGATCAGTCATCGACTGAATAGAATTCAGTGTCGCCGCCGTTTGCTGTATATAGACTTGTAGGTTTTCATACCCAGAATAGAACTGCTGGCGAAGATCAGATTTGTATTCATTAAATTGCGAATAAAGGAAAAATAAAGTGATAAAAGCACCCATGCCCCACAACATCAAGCCGAGGATACGAAATAAATCCCGAGAAAGTCTAAGTGATGTTTTAAACGAGGGTAAGTATCTCAAGCGTTTTCCTGTATATTCGATACGATGATCGCTAATTATACTCGATTACATAATAAAAAAGCGACAGACATGAAAAGTAATAAAACTAAGAAATTTAGACTAGAAACTAAAACGGGCAGCTAATATGCTACCCGTTCATTAAATTAAACGCGATAATTACTCTTGATCGTCGATATTTGCATCATCAACACCGTTTTCTTCAGTGTTTTCAATCGCATTCTCATCATCATTATTTTCATCATCATCTGTTTCAGCAACACGTTGTAAACCAACCACTTTTTCATCTTCAGCTGTTCTAATCAAGGTCACACCTTGCGTATTACGGCCAACGACGCTCACTTCAGATACACGGGTACGAACTAATGTGCCGGCATCCGTAATCATCATGATTTGGTCAGTTTCATCAACTTGAATAGCTCCAACAACATTACCGTTTCGCTCACTCACTTTGATAGAGATAACCCCTTGAGTTGCACGCGATTTAGTTGGGTATTCTGCTTCTTCAGTACGTTTACCATAACCATTTTCTGTGACAGTTAAGATATGGCCTTCACCACGTGGAATGATCAAGGATACGACTTTATCGTTATCCATTAATTTAATTCCACGAACACCCGTTGCAGTACGTCCCATTGGGCGAACAGCATCTTCAGCGAAGCGCACAACTTTACCTTGTGCAGAGAACAGCATGACTTCATTTGAACCATCGGTTAAATCAACCCCAATCAGTTCATCACCTTCATTCAAGTTCACTGCAATAATACCGGCACTTCTTGGGCGGCTAAACTCTTGTAAAGGTGTTTTCTTCACAGTACCACTCGCCGTTGCCATGAAGACGTTATAACCCTCTTCATATTCACGTACAGGTAAGATAGCAGTAATGCGTTCATCTTGCTCAAGTGGCAATAAGTTAACAATTGGACGACCACGAGCACCACGACTCGCTTCTGGCAACTGATAAACTTTCATCCAATACAAACGCCCACGACTTGAGAAACACAAGATGGTGTCGTGCGTATTGGCGACCAATAAGCGTTCAATGAAGTCTTCGTCTTTTGTTCGTGCAGCAGATTTACCTTTACCACCACGGCGCTGTGCTTCGTAATCAGACAGAGGCTGATATTTCACATAACCTTGGTGAGATAATGTCACTACCACATCTTCTTGATTGATCAAATCTTCAATATTGATGTCTGCGGTATTTTCTGTAATTTCTGTACGACGAGGATCATTATAAGTATCACGAATAATTTCTAACTCTTCGCGAATCACTTCCATCAAACGTTCAGGACTACGTAAAATAAACAGTAAAGCTTCAATTTGTACTAGAAGATCACGGTACTCTTCCAGTAGTTTTTCGTGCTCAAGACCGGTTAATTTTTGGAGACGTAAATCCAAAATAGCTTGAGCTTGTTGCTCAGTCAGGAAATATTGCCCTTCATGAACACCGAACTGTGGTTCTAACCACTCAGGACGAGCTGCGTCATCACCTGCACGCTCTAGCATTGCCGCTACATTACCCAGATCCCAAGAACGTGCAATCAACCCTGCTTTAGCTTCAGCTGGCGTTGGTGCTTTACGGATCAATTCAATAATTGGGTCAATATTAGCAAGTGCGATTGCCAGTGCTTCAAGGATATGAGCACGGTCACGCGCTTTACGCAATTCGAAAATCGTACGACGAGTGACAACTTCACGACGGTGACGCACAAAAGCAGCAATGATATCTTTTAAATTCAGTATTTTCGGTTGCCCTTGATGTAGAGCCACCATATTGATACCAAAAGAAACTTGCAATTGAGTCAAGGAATATAAGTTGTTCAGGACAACTTCACCCACTGCATCGCGCTTAACTTCAATAACAATGCGCATACCGTCTTTATCCGACTCGTCACGCAGTGCACTGATTCCTTCAACACGTTTGTCTTTAACTAACTCTGCAATTTTTTCAATCAAGCGAGCTTTATTCACTTGATAAGGGATTTCGCTGACAATAATGGTTTCGCGACCATTTTTCTCATCGACTTCCACTTCAGCGCTTGCACGGATATAGACCTTGCCACGTCCTGTACGATATGCATCAATAATCCCACGACGGCCGTTGATAATAGCCGCTGTTGGGAAATCAGGCCCTGGAATGTGTTCCATTAAACCTTCAATACTGATGTCTTCATCTTCTATATAAGCAAGACAACCATTAATCACTTCCCCTAAATTGTGAGGAGGAATATTGGTTGCCATCCCAACCGCAATACCAGACGACCCATTAACCAAAAGGTTTGGAATTTTCGTTGGCATAACTTCAGGAATTTGCTCTGTTCCGTCATAGTTTGGAACGAAATCAACGGTTTCTTTTTCAAGGTCAGCAAGTAGCTCATGGGCAATTTTCGCCATACGGATTTCCGTATAACGCATTGCCGCAGCGGAGTCTCCGTCAACTGAACCGAAGTTTCCCTGACCATCAACCAGCATGTAACGCATTGAGAAAGGCTGTGCAAGACGAACAATTGTCTCGTAAACAGCGCTATCACCATGTGGATGGTATTTACCGATGACGTCCCCAACAATACGGGCAGATTTTTTATAGGGTTTATTCCAATCATTTCCCAATACATTCATCGCATACAGTACTCTGCGGTGTACTGGCTTCAGTCCATCTCGAACATCTGGAAGCGCACGGCCGACAATAACGGACATTGCATAATCCAAATACGAACTTTTAAGCTCTTCTTCGATATTAACTGGTGTGATTTCTCTGGCAATCTCGCTCATGGAACCACTGTCCCTCATAACTTCGGATTCAAAGAGTAGAACTATACCACAATTCGCCAATTTAATAAAAATAAGAGACGGGTATTTGTCTTCCAAGCTATGTATAATAGCGGAAAATTAAGTTTATGTGTCCGAAACTTGAAGGTTTATCAATTAATAACTGCAATAATTACATTGTTGTTTATATTTTAGCCATCAATGCTTGTCGGGCTACTATTCCCCCTATTAAACATAGTTTAAATACAGTTTAAATATAACTATCGTTAATAGGCTTTCGGGTAATAGGTTAAAAATAGGAGCTTCTTTGTATGAATGACACCCAAACCCCAACCTACCTTAACGTCGATAAGCAAGAAATCGAAAAATTCGAGTCCATTGCCTCACGTTGGTGGGACTTAGAAGGGGAATTCGCCCCACTACACCGCATCAATCCATTACGCTTAGGTTATATTATGCAGCGTGTAGACGGTATTTTCGGTAAAAAAATTCTTGATGTTGGCTGCGGCGGTGGCATTTTATCGGAAAGTATGGCGCGTGAAGGTGCAGAAGTCACCGGTCTTGATATGGGTGCCGAGCCTTTAATGGTTGCTCGCTTACATTCTCTTGAGTCCGGCATTCCAGTTGAATATGTACAAGAAACCGTTGAACAACATGCAGACAAGCACCCTCAAGCCTATGATGTTGTCACGTGTATGGAGATGCTTGAACATGTTCCGGACCCTCAGTCTGTCGTTAGGGCTTGCGCAAAATTAGTCAAACCGGGTGGACACGTAATTTTTTCAACCATCAACCGTAATAAAAAAGCATGGCTAATGGCTGTTGTTGCTGCTGAATATATAATGAAAATCGTCCCAAAAGGCACTCATGACGCAAACAAGTTTATTCGCCCTTCTGAGTTAATTCATTGGATTGACGGCACACCATTAAAAGACAAACATATCATAGGGTTGCATTATAATCCATTAACAGACAAGTTCTGGCTTGGGCCAAATGTTGATGTAAACTATATGCTGCATACGGTAAACGAATAGTCATTTAGTCGTGAAAAGAATAAATCACAAGCACTACGTTTAAGAAAGCAGCAAACGATCGCATTTTACAAAATTTATTTTAGTCCTCATGTCGGAAGCATTTTTTTTATTAATGCCTTTTACCATGCAGCTTACCGACATGATCACTTTTCTTATCCAACCAGTTATCCACAAGATCCCTCTAATTTGTTCACTTGATAAAATCACATATTAACATTATCTTGTTATGGTATTCTAAACAAACTACTACATATAGTGGTACAACAAAACATAATACAACTAGTCTCATGGCATTACACCATGAGCTTTTTTATGTTTATTTTAAACTATTTGTAGTTCAACCAAGGTGTACTTGCTCATGAACCAGAGTCTGTTAGTCACAAAGCGTGATGGACATAAAGAACGCATTGATCTTGATAAAATCCACAAGGTAATCACCTGGGCTGCTGAAGGCCTAAGTAACGTATCCGTTTCTCAAGTGGAGTTACGTTCACAGATTCAGTTTTATGATGGGATCAGAACTTCTGATATTCACGAAACGATGATCAAAGCAGCAGCAGATTTAATTACGGGTGATACACCTGATTACCAATACCTAGCTGCGCGTCTTGCTATTTTTAACTTACGCAAGAAAGCCTATGGCCAGTTTGAACCGCCTGCATTATATAAGCATGTTAAACACCTCGTTGAAATGGGGAAATATGACAAGCATTTGCTGGAAGACTACTCTGAAGCAGAGTTCGAGCAAATGGATAGCTTTATTGATCATTGGCGTGATATGAACTTCTCCTATGCGGCTGTAAAACAGCTTGAAGGGAAATATTTAGTTCAAAACCGTGTAACGGGTGAAATCTATGAAAGCGCACAGTTTTTATATATTTTAGTTGCAGCTTGCCTATTTTCACATTATCCAAAAGAAACACGCCTCGATTATATCCGTCGTTTCTATGATGCCGTTTCAACATTCAAAATTTCATTACCTACGCCGATTATGGCGGGGGTACGTACGCCTACACGTCAATTCAGCTCTTGCGTACTGATTGAGTGTGGTGACAGCTTGGATTCTATCAATGCAACCTCAAGCGCAATTGTGAAATATGTCTCACAACGTGCAGGGATTGGGGTGAATGCAGGCCGTATCCGTGCATTAGGCAGCCCAATTCGTGGTGGAGAAGCTTTCCATACAGGTTGTATTCCATTCTATAAACACTTCCAAACTGCGGTTAAATCTTGTTCGCAAGGTGGTGTTCGTGGTGGCGCTGCAACCTTGTTCTACCCTATTTGGCACCTTGAAGTAGAAAGCTTACTGGTTCTAAAGAATAACCGTGGGGTTGAAGGTAACCGTGTTCGCCATATGGATTACGGTGTGCAATTAAACAAGTTAATGTATGAGCGTCTGATTAAAAACCAAGACATTACATTATTCAGCCCATCGGACGTTCCGGGTCTTTATGACGCCTTTTTCGCAGATCAAGACGAATTTGAACGTCTATATGTGAAATATGAGCAAGATGAAAATATTCGTAAATCGAGCGTTAAAGCGGTTGAGCTATTTTCATTAATGATGCAAGAGCGTGCGTCTACTGGCCGTATTTATATTCAAAACGTTGACCACTGTAATACACATAGCCCATTTGACCCGCAGATTGCGCCTGTTCGTCAATCGAACTTATGTTTAGAAATTGCGCTGCCAACTAAGCCATTAAATAATATAAATGACGAAAATGGTGAAATTGCGCTGTGTACATTATCGGCATTTAACTTAGGGGCGATTGATAGTCTAGATGAATTAGAAGAGCTAGCAATATTAGCTGTTCGTGCACTCGATGCGCTACTTGATTACCAAGATTACCCAATCATTGCGGCTAAACAAGGCTCAATGGGCCGTCGTACATTAGGTATTGGCGTGATTAACTACGCTTATTATCTCGCGAAGCACGGTGTTCGTTATTCTGATGGCAGTGCAAACAACTTAACGCATAAAACATTCGAAGCCATTCAGTATTATCTATTAAAAGCCTCGAATGAGTTAGCAAAAGAGCAAGGTGCTTGCCCATGGTTCAACGAAACAACCTATGCACAAGGCGTTTTGCCTATCGATACCTATAAAAAAGAGCTCGATAAGTTAACTAATGAACCTTTGCATTACGATTGGGAAGCGTTACGCCAAGAAATTAAACAACATGGTCTGCGTAACTCGACACTGTCTGCATTGATGCCTTCAGAGACATCATCACAGATTTCTAACGCAACCAATGGTATTGAACCACCGCGTGGTTATATCAGTATTAAAGCCTCTAAAGATGGTATCTTGCGCCAAGTGGTGCCTGATTACGAAAATCTGAAAGGTGCTTATGAGCTACTGTGGCAAATGCCTTCAAATAGTGGCTACTTACAACTCGTTGGTATCATGCAGAAATTTATCGACCAGTCGATTTCTGCTAACACAAACTATGACCCAACTCGTTTTGAGAGCGGTAAAGTACCAATGAACCAATTGCTAAAAGATTTATTGCTCGCCTATAAGTTTGGTGTGAAAACACTTTACTACCATAACACTCGCGATGGGGCGGAAGATGTTCAGGGCGATCTGGAAGAAGTTGTTGAGTCAGCGGATTCCGATTGCGAAGGCGGCGCGTGTAAAATTTAATAGGAATTGTTATGTCACACACATATACAACGTTTTCACAGAAAAAAAATGACCAAATGCTGGAGCCGATGTTTTTCGGCCAACCCGTTAACGTGGCGCGTTATGATCAGCAAAAGTACCCTATTTTTGAAAAGCTGATTGAAAAACAACTGTCGTTTTTCTGGCGCCCTGAAGAGGTTGATGTCTCTCGCGACCGTATTGACTATAATGCGCTGCCAGATCACGAAAAGCATATCTTTATCAGTAATCTGAAATACCAAACGCTGCTGGACTCTATTCAGGGCCGCAGCCCTAATGTGGCATTATTGCCACTGATTTCGATTCCTGAACTGGAAACTTGGGTTGAAACGTGGGCGTTTTCTGAAACTATCCACTCACGTTCGTATACACATATTATTCGTAATATTGTGAATGACCCTGCCATTATTTTTGACGATATCGTTGAAAATGAAGAAATTTTAAAACGTGCTAAAGATATTTCTGGTTTTTACGATGACCTGATCGAAATGACCAATTACTATCATATGTTTGGTGAAGGCACGCATACTTGCAACGGCAAGCAAGTTACTGTTTCTCTGCGTCAGTTGAAGAAGCAGCTGTACCTGTGCCTAATGAGCGTTAATGCGCTCGAAGCAATTCGTTTCTATGTTAGCTTCGCCTGTTCATTTGCGTTTGCTGAACGCGAGCTAATGGAAGGAAATGCTAAAATCATCAAACTGATCGCACGTGATGAAGCACTGCACTTAACTGGTACACAACACATGTTGAACCTGTTACGTTCGGGGCAAGATGACCCAGAAATGGCAGAAATCGCGGCAGAGTGCGAGCAAGAATGTTATGACTTATTCGTTCAAGCGGCAGAGCAAGAGAAAGAGTGGGCTGACTACCTATTCAGCGAAGGCTCTATGATTGGTTTAAATAAAGATATTTTATGCCAATATGTTGAATATATTACTAATATTCGCATGCAAGCTGTCGGTCTGAAATTGCCATTTGAAACGCGTTCAAACCCAATTCCATGGATCAACGCATGGTTGGTGTCTGACAACGTACAAGTTGCGCCTCAAGAGGTTGAAGTCAGTTCTTATTTAGTCGGCCAAATTGACTCTCAAGTCGATACCGACGATTTGAGCGACTTCGAACTATAAGCATGGCAAGCCATAAAATCACCCTGCGGTTAACGCAGGGTGTTCAAGTCCCCTTCCATACTGAAGTCCATTCGTGTTTGTTGGAAGCCTTAGAAGACAGCCGTATTCCTGTAGAATATCAATGCCGTGAAGGCTACTGCGGTTCATGCCGAGTGACGTTATTACATGGGAAAGTGGGCTATAAGCAAAAACCTATTGCATTTGTGCAAGATGGAGAAATTCTGCCTTGTTGCTGTCATCCACTTTCAGATATTGAAATTGGTTAATCTAAAATAGGTGATTGCACAGCTGTCTATCAGTTACCTGTGCAATCACTTTTTATTCACTTGCTTTATTGATTATAAATAACCATATAATCCCGCAAATATCCAACCAAATACACAAGAAACACCCACCCCAATTAACCCCGGTAGAATGAAGCTGTGGTTGATAACAAATTTACCAATACGCGTTGTTCCAGAACGGTCAAATTGAATTGCCGCAAGGTCACTAGGGTAAGTTGGTAAAATGTAATACCCATAACACGCAGGCGCAGAAGCGATAATATAAGCCGGGTCAACACCAATCCCTAGTGCAATTGGTACTACAGCGGCCAGAGCAGCTGCTTGTGAGTTAACAAACTTAGAGACTAATAATAAGATAACTGCATAAGCCCAAGGGAAATCTTTCACTAAAGAACCTAAAGTTCCTTTAATTTCATCCATATGAGCACCGAACATGGTTTCTGCCATCCATGCGATACCATATACTGCAACAATCGCAATCATCCCTGAACGGAATACTTCATTCTTTGAAATTTGTCCTGGATTAGTCTTACAAATAATGATAATTAGCGCACCTGCTAATAACATAAACATCTGGATGACTAAAACCATGGATAGTGGCTTACCGTTAACTAGCGGTCTAAGTTCAGAAAATGCGCCAAGTAATGCCACAACTGCGATGGAAGCTAAAAAAATCCACATCGCGACCCAATTAATTTTCGGTAATTTGGTATTTAGCAGTGTCACACTGTCACCATAGACATAATCATGGTTTTCAGGGACTGAGATAAACTCTTGGAATACAGGGTCTTTATCGAGATCTTTACCTCTAAACCAACTGAAAATACCAATAGCTAAAATACCAATTAATGTTGATGGAATAGTAATTGCTAATAAATCCAAAAATTCGAGTGACTTACCATTGATTGTCACACCATTTAGCATTGCGACTAATGAAACAACGGCAACTGAAACTGGGCTAGCGATAATCCCCATTTGCGCGCCAATACTACTCGCAGCCATTGGCCTTTCAGGGCGAATATTATTTTTAATCGCCGCATCGTAAATGATAGGTAAAATTGTATACACCACATGCCCTGTACCACACAAAATGGTTAAGATACATGTCACAAAAGGTGCCACAATAGAAATGTACTTAGGGTTTTTCCGCAGTAGTCGTTCTGCAATTTGCAGCATGACATCCAAACCGCCTGATGCTTGTAACGTTGCTGATGCAGCAACAACAGCAATGATAACAAGCATTACATCAACAGGCGGTTTTCCAGGCGGTAAACCAAAGCCAAAAACTAAGATAACTAGACCAACACCACCTAATAGCCCGAGTGCCATTCCCCCTTTTTTTGCTCCATAGAATAAGCAAACAAGGATAATGGCGAGTTGAATCATAAAGTCCATAGTTCCATCCTTTATATATATGTTTACATATATTATCGGGATGATTTTCAAGCATTAATTTGATTTATGATAACTTCAAAATCAATTTAGTTTTATTTTTTATGCTTTTATTTTGACCTCATCACATAATTTTAATTAAGTAACTGACATACTATTCCGTTACCTACCATTTTGATAAAAATCAATCAACTACTACACCAATTTTAACAACTCACTCCATTTAAATTTACCTTTAGTCACTTTAAATCATCATTTTTTCTTTACTTTATTAACTCTGCTCATTGTCTTGAGTCTCTCTATCTACTTGATTATTAGTGTAAACTTAATATTACACTCACTGTAATTTACATTTGACAGCGAACTTGCAATCGCATAATCTGCATCACTTATTAATTATTCAAATTCAATTAGAGGAACTTGTGAAGAATCGTACGCTTGGCAGTGTGTTAATCGTTGCAGGGACAACAATAGGTGCAGGGATGTTGGCAATGCCACTTGCCGCTGCAGGAGTCGGTTTCACAGGCATCGTTTGTTTGCTTGTTGGATTATGGATGTTAATGAGTTATACCTCATTACTGTTAGTTGAAGTGTATCAGCATAACCCTGCAAATATGGGCTTAGGTTCTGTTGCTAAAAAATATCTTGGCCCAATTGGCCAGATAGTGACTGGGCTAAGTATGCTGCTATTAATGTACGCATTAACAACCGCTTATATCGGTGGCGCGGGCGTATTAATTTCAGATAGCCTGTCTTCATGGTGGGGCTTTAAAATTTCAACTGACACTGCCATTATTGCATTTACTATTATTGGTGGTGCAGTTGTCTGTATTGGTACGCATTCCGTCGATTTTATTAACCGAATTTTATTCACAGCAAAAACGATTTTTTTAGTCATCATGTTAGTTGTAATGATGCCACACGCGGAAGCCGTAAACTTAAGCACCATGCCAATTGAAAAAGGCCTTATCCTTGCCGCAGTACCCGTTATTTTTACCTCTTTTGGTTTCCATGGCAGCGTCCCAAGTTTAGTTAACTATATGAATGGGGATGTACGTAAATTACGTATGATTTTCATTACCGGAAGCGCAATTCCTTTAGTTGCTTATATTCTATGGCAGATTGCGACGTTAGGGTCTATTCCATCACATACTTTTCTCGGAATACTAGCGCAGGAATCAGGTCTAAATGGGTTACTCACCGCGATCCGCGATGTTGTCGCTACACCTCGCGTTAATATCGCCGTCAGCTTGTTTATGGATTTAGCGTTGGCCACATCTTTCTTAGGTGTCGCATTAGGCTTATTTGATTACCTCGCCGACTTATTCAAACGGAGTAATCATTTTATCGGTCGAGTGCAAACAGGCTTACTCACCTTTGTTCCGCCATTATTGGCTGCCCTATTCTTTAGTAGTTTCGTACAAGCATTAACTTATGCAGCTGTTGCACTCTCGGTCTTAGCGCTGATTATTCCTGCATTGCTAACATTACGTGTACGTAAATTAGAATCTCAAGGTGGGTATCAAGTTAAAGGTGGTACACCTATTTTAGCCTTAGTGTTGGCATGTGGTGTGGCAGTAATCGCTATCCAATTTTCGATTGTTGCCGGCTTCTTACCGAACGTCGGCTAACAAATTGATAAATTAAGCCGTAATTCGGATAACTTCAAATTACGGCTTTTGTTTATCTGAAATTAACTATCCTCACTCCCAATCAAGGTGGCCATCGTTTGATATCCGCAATCAATCAATAATCCCCTAGCATTCCTACTCTATCTCCACATATATATTATTTGCATATAATTTAATATATATTTCTTTAATTACGTCATTTGGCAGAAAATAATTCCGAAAAGACAACCCTACCCCTCTTGCTTTACAGTTATTGAGAGGTAAATAAGGAATTAGGTTGAATGAAAAGGAAAAATATTTCTGCTGTCCACGATGCAGCATTTAAGAGGTTTATGTCAAACATAGACAGCGCACGTGACTTTTTTGAAATTCACTTACCAAAACACATAAAATCATTATGTGATTTCACTACGCTAAAGCTGACTAACTCATCATTTATTGATAAACAGCTTCGCTCTCGGCTATCTGATGTTCTGTATTCAGTACAGACCTCACATGGAACAGGCTATATTTATTTATTAGTCGAGCACCAGTCAACCCCAGATAAACTGATGGCGTGGCGCTTAATGCATTATGCGTTTTTAGCAATGAATCAGCATATGCAGCAAGGAAGCACTATATTACCTCTAGTTGTTCCTATTCTTTTCTACCACGGTACTCGTTCACCTTACCCTTACACTCAGTTATGGACAGATTGTTTTCCTCAGCCCAAGCTGGCAAATACGTTATATACACAATCATTCCCGTTGGTTGATATCACTGTAATAGACGATAATGAATTAGTAAATCATCGCAAAATTGCTGTTATGGAATTAGCGATGAAACATAAACGTTTGCGAGATGAGTTTCACCATGTGCTTCCTTTATTGGCGCAAGCACTCAATCAACACTATAATAGCGACAATGATGTGGTCACTATCATCAATTACCTATTTTCTGCTTTAGACTCAACTGATTTTGAAAAATTTATCTACACATTAGAAGCGCAAACAGAAAAGCACAAGGAGACGATTATGAATATCGCACAACGCTTACATAATAAGGGTCATCAAGAGGGCCTTCTCGAGGGGCTGCAAAAAGGCAAACAGGAAGGGCTTCAAAAAGGGCTTCAAGAAGGCGTTCAAAAAACTAAAACCACCTTAGCTCGCAACTTATTGATAAACGGTGTTAGCCCTGAAATTATTATGAAAAGCACCGGATTGAGCCGTGATGAGCTGACGTCATTAAAGTAATGCAATAAAAACTGAAGTAAATAGCTATGGATAAGCAGCTAAAAGTTTAACCAATTATTTTAAAAAATACTCAACTAAGTTTACATCATCAAATTCGCCCTAGGCGTACACATAATGTACGCCTAGGGGCATTATGAACAAGATAACCCTGTTAGAATGAAAGACCTGCCCCTACATACCAGCCATCAGCAACTTTATCGCTACTATGACCATGTGTCCCTTTCATTTCAATTAAGCGATATCCCGCATCAATAGATAAAGGCTTAAATACCGTATAACGTGCACCGGCTTTAGCTTCGACGTACGATTTGCTGCCTGAAGTCAGTTGCTCTGGAGCACCATAAGCTTCACCGTAAATATTGAGTGAAGGCAAAGCCTGCCAATTTAACCCACCACCAACAGCTAATGCAGCACCATTACTATTGTGATCAGGTGATAGATATAGCCCTTTACCCCCTACAAATGCAGAAAAAGGCCCAATAGGTAAGCCAAATGTGGCACCAATACTACCCATTTGCCCATCATGGTCACTACGAGCCCAAGAGCCGTTAAATGCCAATCCTGCATTTTGGTTACCTAACCCTGCAGACAGCTCAGTAAAATGTTCACCTGCTTGTGCACTAACTGAAACTGCATGTGCAGTACCTACGAATAATGGTGACATCGCTGCTGCCAATAATAATAATTTGCGCATTATTTTATCCTCTTGATATTATTACCTATGGATATTACGCGAATCTCACCCTATTTTCAGCCATTCTTACCTAGATTTACGCTATAGCCTCGATAAAAGCCCTCGTTATTCATTACAAAATTTCACGCATCGAAAATTTTAGTGCAAAAAAGTGCGATAAATACGTATTTTTTTACTTGTAATCACAGTAATTGGTTATATTAATTAGATAATCAATTCCATAATAACTATACTGAATTACAAGTTTATTGTAGTCGTGTTTTTTATTTTTTACAAAATATTAACTTATTAGTTAGGTTTGTGTAGTCATTTAATCCAAACAAAGGAGCATTGTGATGAAAAAGAAAGGCCTTACTACCGCCTCAGGCGCCCCAGTCGCCAATAATAATAATGTCATGACAGCGGGTAAACGTGGCCCAATGTTATTACAGGATGTTTGGTTTTTAGAAAAACTTGCCCATTTTGACCGTGAAGTAATCCCTGAAAGACGTATGCACGCAAAAGGTTCTGGTGCTTTCGGTACCTTTACCGTAACCCATGATATTAGCCGCTATACTCGTGCAAAAATTTTCTCTGAAGTAGGGAAAAAAACAGAAATGTTCGCTCGGTTCTCTACCGTTGCAGGCGAACGTGGAGCTGCCGACGCAGAACGTGATATTCGTGGCTTCGCATTAAAGTTTTATACTGAAGAAGGTAACTGGGATATGGTGGGTAACAACACCCCTGTATTCTATTTCCGTGACCCATTAAAATTCCCTGATTTAAACCACGTAGTTAAACGTGACCCTCGCTCTAACCTGCGTACAATGGAACATAAATGGGCCTTTTTCTCCCAATTACCTGAATCTTTACACCAGTTAACCATTGATGCTAGTGACCGTGGTATCCCACAAAGTTACCGTCATATGCATGGTTTTGGTAGCCATACATATAGTTTCATCAACAGTAACAATGAACGTTTCTGGGTCAAATTCCATTTCCGTTGCCAACAAGGTATTCAAAATCTGTCTGATGAACAAGCTGAGCAGTTAGTGGGTAAAGATAGAGAAAGTTCACAGCGAGATCTGTTTGAATCCATCGAGAAAGGGGATTTCCCACGCTGGAATTTGCAAGTGCAAATTATGCCAGAAAAAGAAGCTTCTCAAGTTCCTTATAACCCATTTGACTTAACCAAAGTATGGCCACACAAAGATTATCCATTAATTGATGTCGGTTATTTTGAACTTAATCGTAACCCAGACAACTATTTTGCTGACGTAGAACAAGCCGCTTTTAGCCCTGCTAACGTGGTTCCGGGTATTGGTTTCTCGCCAGATAGAATGTTACAAGGCCGCCTGTTCTCTTATGGCGATGCTCATCGTTATCGTCTTGGTGTCAACCATCACCAAATCCCAGTAAACGCCCCACGTTGCCCGTTCCATAATTACCACCGTGATGGGGCAATGCGTGTTGACGGTAATAGTGGCAACCATGTGACCTATGAGCCAAATGAAGCCGGATTATTCCAAGAACAACCGGACTTTAGCGAACCGCCATTATCTATTGAAGGTGCTGCTGACCATTGGGATCACCGCGAAGACCAAGATTATTTCAGCCAGCCACGTGCATTATATGAGTTGTTAGATGATGCCGAGCACCAACGTATGTTTAAACGTATTGCCGGTGAACTGATTGACGCTACTGAAGCCACACAAGTGCGCCAAATCGAGTTATTTAAACAAGTTCACCCTGAATACGGTGCGGGTGTCGAAAAAGCGTTAAAAGCACTAAAATAGTGTAAGTCATTAAGTGGTGGGGATAACCCCGCCACTATTTCGCCCTATTCTTTTATTCTCGCTAACAACCACTTCTTCACTTGTTGCCTAGACACTTTTATTCCCCCTGCTTTCAATTCAGGGTCTAAATAATAAAATGCCATAGGATATTGGTATGGAGCGAGTTTATCTTTTAACCAATCCGCCAGCTGATTTAAATCCACTGACTCATTTGCTTCAATAACCGCGACAGGACGTTGCCCAAATTGCACATCATCAATAGGTATAATAAAACTTTGGCTGACATCAGGATGTGAATTTATGACTGATTCGATATCTTCGGGTTGAACACATTCCCCGCCACTAATAAATAAATTATCTAGACGACCAACAACCTGATATTCCCCATCAATAAAAGCCCCTTTATCATTGGTTTTAAACCAGTTATCTAGGCAATTTAATGGGTGAAGTTGCCCATCAAACCAATAACCCAGAGCCTGACTGTTTGATTGGATTTGAATTTCATCATCCACAAGACGAACTTGCTTGCCTTTTAAGGGTAAACCGACACCTTTTTTACCGTCTGCCCGTTTCGCACAAACCGTAGATGCCATTTCTGTCATCCCATAGCCGCTCCAACAAGCAATACCATGCTGTTGAGCCAGATCCGTCAAGGTTGAAGGGATACTCGCTCCTCCCAATAAAACGGCTTTCAATGCGATATTAGTCACTGATTTATCATTTAATAAACGCCATAACTGGGTCGGAACTAAAGAGGCATGAGTGACCTCATGCAATGCTTGAGCCAAAGGAAGGTTTTTGACCGCAAGTGAGCCACCTTTAAGAAGCCAGCGCCAAACAATCCCCTGACCAGATACATGGAATAACGGCAGCGATAGTAACCAACAATCTCCTTGCTGGTAATTCATCAGATTAACAACACCTGCTGCACTATTTAAGTGCGCAGCGACACTGTGAACAGCGGCTTTAGGTAGACCTGTCGATCCCGATGTTAAAATCAACGTAGCGGGCTGCTGAATAACCTCTTGAAAAATAACCGGAGCAACCTCTTCATCACGAATAAAATGGTAATAAAGTTGATAATCTAAATTACGATAATTTGCTAACAGATTTGATTCATCAGTAAAATCAATAACTGAGCTAACATTAAGATGAGGTAATAATTCTGCTAACAACCGTTCTGGGAGGCGGGGATTTAATGGTAAAACACGAGCCCCACAAGCAATAAGTGCCAGCTGACTCAGTAATAATTCAACTGAATTTTTTCCATGTAAAACAATACACTGCCCCTGCTCTACGCCTTGCATTAAAAAGTAAGTTCTAAGGTCAGTAATTTGTTGGCTTACACTTTCCCAAGTCATACTTTGGGACTCTGTGACTAGAGCGATTGAGTTCGGACGAAGATTGGCCCAGTGTTGCCAAGGCCAATCTTTAAATTGTGCTAACTCTGCCATACAAGCGTTAAATCATCTAACTGCTGAAGCGGAATATCACATTGTGGCCAAGGCCGTACCAATTGAGATTGAATAAGTGATACCGTGTCTAAGCCTGGAATGGTATTTGGCGTTAGCCAATGCGCTACACGAGCAAGTTGTGTTAAACCAAAACTACTTTCAATGGATGAGCTAATCACAGCTTGTAACCCTAAGCGATGTGATTCTTCCACTAAATAGCGGCAATATGACAAGCTACCTGTCAGGGTCGGTTTAATGACTATCGCAGAAACCCCTTCCTGCGCTTCTACCATAAAGCCTTCTTCACGTACACTTTCATCCCAAGCAATACTAATGCCAGTATCTGCTGCAAATTGCAGTGACTCTTCACGGGTCTTACACGGCTCCTCTAAAAACGCAATACGACTACGGTAGTCTGGATTAACATATTTAGCAAAACCGTCGGCTTTTGTTCGGGTCCAACTGCGATTCGCATCCAAACGCAGTTTCAGTTCTGGAACTGCCTCTAGTAACAGGTTAACCACCATACCATCACGTACCGCTTCATATAGACCGACTTTAACCTTAGCGACTTTCTCACCTTCCATTGCATCAAGGCTTAAGATTAAATCGTCAGGATCACCACTACATAAAGGCGCTTTGCGGTAATCCGCTTGTTCAGGAAGCTCCCCTGCCAGCTCCGCTAGAGCGCAGCTGCACCCAAAAGCCACAGAGGGTAATAAACTATTAGAAATTTTGCCTTCTTTCACCCATTCATTCAGTCGCTTAATAGTTTCTGCGGTTGCTTCTTCTAATGTTTCACGACTGAATTCAGGTAGAGGCGAAATTTCTCCCCAACCTTCATTATCCCCATCCTGTAAACAGACTAAAAGCCCATCACGCGTTTTTAGTCGCTGATAGCGAAGGATAACGCCTGCCTCCATCGGCAGGCTGAACGAATAAATACGGGCTTTACGCATTATGGATTACGCTTATATTTAGAGAAATCAGGCGCACGTTTTTCATTAAAGGCGTTACGGCCTTCTTGCCCTTCATCTGTCATATAGAACAACATAGTGGCATTACCTGCGAGCTCTTGCAGGCCAGCCTGACCATCACAATCTGCATTCAAGGCGGCTTTCAAGCAACGTAATGCCATTGGGCTGTTCTCTAGCATTTCACGACACCAACGCACAGTCTCTTTTTCTAAGTCAGCATAAGGAACGACAGTATTAACCAGCCCCATATCCAACGCTTCTTGTGCATTATACTGGCGGCACAGGAACCAAATTTCGCGTGCTTTCTTTTGCCCTACGATACGTGCCATATAAGACGCACCCCAGCCACCATCAAATGAGCCAACTTTTGGACCGGTTTGCCCAAAGATTGCGTTATCTGCAGCAATAGTCAGGTCACACATCATATGTAACACATGACCACCACCGATAGAGAAACCGGCGACCATTGCCACCACAGGTTTTGGACAAGTACGAATTTGACGTTGAAAATCTAATACATTTAAGTGATGAGTACCACTTTCGTCACGATACCCGCCGTAGTCGCCACGAATTTTTTGGTCACCACCGGCACAAAATGCTTTTTCACCTTCACCCGTTAAAATGATAGTTCCAACTTGGTCATCATAGCGTGCATCAGATAGAGCTTGGATCATTTCTTTCACGGTTTGTGGACGAAAAGCATTACGCACTTCTGGGCGATTAATCGTAATTTTTGCAATCCCTTCAGGAGATTTATGATAGCGAATATCTTCAAACCCTGTAGAGCAATCTTGCCATTCAATTGGTGCGTATAATTTTTCTTCGCTTGGATAAATCATTATCAGATTCCTTTAACCACAGTGTGATAAAAAATGGTGTAGTGCAGCTGCAAAGCCCATTGGGTTTTCCCAATGCGCATTATGCCCTGCATTTTCAATTAGCGTTAACGGCAATTCATATTGTTGCGAAACGCTTCGAAACTTTTTATCCTTTTCGCCACAAAAATAACGATAAGGACAGGTCAATTGATGCAATTTGTCCGCCAAGAAAGGTTGCTTTGCTAATGATGTATTTTCTAGCATAGCAGCAATACTGTGCGGGTTATTTTGCCGACGTAACTGAATTAAATGTTGGCGCTGAGTGGTCGACAAATCAGCAAATACAGCTTGTTGATACCAATCATCTAACACTTCTTCGATGGGTTCTGAACGAAAACGTTGTGCCCATGCCTTATCATTAGCCGCCCGAGCAACTCGTTCTTGTTCATTGACTAATCCCACATTGCCCCCCTCAATCACTAGACCTAATAATCCGTTAGGCTGATAGTGACAGGCAAAATGCATCGCTAACCGAGCACCGAGTGAATAGCCAACCAAGTAGTATTCATTAATTTGATGATAATGTAAAAGAGCGCTGAGTTGTTGATCAAAATGTGAAAAACCTTGGCATGGCTCTGAGTGAGAACCGCCATGCCCTGGTAAATCCACCGCTAACGATGGAAAAGCACGTGTTTGTTCAATCACTGGTAGCCAGTCATCGGCACTACCTAACAAGCCATGCAGCCAGATGACCCAAGGAGCAGATGAGACTGAATTATGTCTATGGGCAGATAACATTACAGTTCCACAACTTCATTCAATAGTTGTTTTAACGTACGGGCGCCTTCATCACTTGCCACCTGCAATTCCACCAGCAATGTGCCCTGTTGACGGCGCCAAAATTGTTGAACGGTATTTTTTAGTGTTGTCCAGTCTGTCGGCGTACAATATTGTAAACCAAACATTTTCGCCGCGGGCTCGAAACTGACATTTTGCGGCATACAGTAATAGTTTTGTCTTGCTTCGTCTGGTGTAGGTAACATAGAAAAAATTTGCCCACCATTGTTATTCACCACGATCAGAACGGTGGGCGCTGAAGGCTCACGCAACAAAGCCAAACTATTCAAGTCATATAATGCAGAAATATCCCCAACAATAGCCAATGTTGGCCGTGCTGTTGCCCGTTGAACACCTGCCATGGTAGAAATCAAACCATCAATACCACTCGCGCCCCGGTTACTATAAACAGGATAGCCCAATGGAAGTTGTGCTAGTGCATCTACCAAACGGACAATTAAGCTGTTGCCAACAAATAGTTGGCCTCGTGGAGGTAGCAGTTCAGGTAATTGGTGTGCAACTGCGGCTTCTGAAAACTGCGCTTGTAAGCGTTGGCGCACATGGTGTTGAGTTTTTTGCACTAAAGTGGGCAGCGACTCACACCACAAGCTTCTCGGCTGTGCAGGATGGTTATCTAGCCAACCCTTGATTGAACAGGTTAATTTTCTTCCCTTATGATTGGCTGGGTCTAACCGCTGAGGTATTGAGTCGATAATCCAATACTCTTGCGGCTCACAATTGGCTTGCCATTGTAAGAGCCGTTTTCCCGTTAAGCTTGAACCAAACTGAACGACTAATTCCGCATCTTTTAAAATAGACTGAGTTTCTGGATGTTGTAGCCATAAGTCGGCACATGGAAAAGGTTGTCCGGTTTGAGACAGCACATCACCGAGTACTGGCCATCCAAGCTCCTGTGCCCATTTTGCAACTAACTCCCCTTCACTCGCTGTCATTCGCCCTGCAATCACAACGCCTTTTTTCTGACGCCAAAAATACCAATCCGCAACCAATGCGACGGAATGGGTTAATGGCTCAGTTAACCACGGGTGAGAAGAATTCCACCATTCTCCAAGTGTTTGCTGCCACTCATATTCCCCATCCATTTCACCATATAGTGGCTCTGCAAATGGACAATTAATATGAAAGGCACCATGGTGTAACTGGTTCATGCCATTATCAATCGCGGTGACCAACCATTTCGCTGAAATATCTTGCGTCGGCCTTGGCAACATTAATGATTGAGAGGGGTGAGATGCAAAAATATGTGTTTGCCGAATAGCTTGATTAGCACCGCAATCAATCAATTCTGGCGGTCTGTCAGCGGTAAGAAAAATCACCTTTTCCCCTGTTAAACCGGCTTCAATTAATGAAGGGTAAAGGTTTGCAACAGCTGTACCAGAGGTAACGATAACCCCTACAGGCTCATGGCTGGCTTTTGCTAAACCTAGGGCTAGGTGCCCTAAACCACGCTCATCGAAATGCGTATGGCAATGCAATTTACCATGGTTAATTGCCGCAAGGGTCAAGGGTGTTGAGCGCGAACCAGGCGCAATACAGATGTGTTTCATTCCGTGGCGAGACAGTGCTTCGATAATCACTTCAGCCCAACGGAGGTTAAAAGCAGAATTCGACATAATATGCTCAGCAAATTATTAGTTATCAATTAGTTTAGACTGGCTGAAATAAATTTCTTGATCTCAGGACAATTTTTGATGAACTAATTGAAATAAAAAAGAAAATAACCATTTTTATTTTATGGTTTTTCGTTATTTTCAAATAAAGACTTTAGCCCAGCCGCTTTATTTTCAATTTCTATCCACTCTTGCTCTGGGTCTGAGCCACTGACAATGCCAGCGCCTGAATATAATGAGACCTGTGCACCCTCTATTTGCGCACAACGTAGAGATACCGCGAATTCACTTTTATTTAAGCTCATAAAACCACCCGTTCCTGCATACCAGCCGCGAGAAAAAGGTTCATTTTTGGCTAAAAATTGCCGAGCGACTTTTCGTGGCAAACCACACACGGCAGCGGTAGGTTGGAGGCGTTGTAAACAATCGCTATCAGAAGGGGTGATTAGCGTTGCAACAATTGAACGATAAAGGTGTTGAATTTTTCTTAAACGAATAACTTTTGCTGAAGACACATCTACTCCAGTCACTGCCCCTTGCAATTGTTGACAAATATCATCAACAACCACTAAGTTTTCATGTTGGTTTTTTTTATCTTCCATCAACCATTTAGCGTACTCTGCTGCGACTGCATCATCAGGATCATTAGCGACGGTTCCCGCTAAGGCCTCAGAATTTAATTGGCCATCTTGACGTAAATATAAACGCTCGGGGGTTGAAGAAATAAAACCAGAATGCGCGTTGAAGGCCATCATAAAATGGTAGCAATGATGATTCACTTGCTGGCTTTGTGCTAAAAACTCAGCAACCGCAATGGGTCTAGACAGGGTGAGTTTTGTTTCCCTTGCCATAACCACTTTTTCCATTTTCCCTGACTTCATATCATCAATAGCGCAATTTAATAAACGGCACCATTCATCATGAGTAGGAATATGTTCTTGCGCAGTAATATCCGCATTCAGTGCCAATGTCACTTGAGAAGCGGGTTTTAATTGCTGTAAAAGATGAATGGCATTTAAGCGATCTTCTTCACCTTCTATATTGATGCTAACGTTAATCATTGAACGTAGTCTATGAATTTCAATACGAGGTAAAAAACAAAATGTTGCTTGACGTTTTATCTCGTCAGGGATCCCATCCCCGACGGCATTCCACCCATTAAGCCCCCATAGGCGCATTTCTGGTATATCAGGGTATTGCGATAAAAAAGCTTGAGCCTTATCTATCGAATCAAAAGATTTCACCATGCCAAGAGCACTACATTCTTCAGCTCCCGTCCGTTGATACCAGTAAAATTGAGGGTAGCTTTCTTGCACTGATAGCCATGAAAGACCAGGGAAAGCGGTCTGCGCATCCAATTGCCAAACAAAACGAATAAACTCTTGGTTTTTTAGTGTCAATGTAGACAAATGATCCAAAATTTCAGTTATCAGTTGATCAATTTTTTTATAGTTCACTTTAGATTCCCACTGCTACATCACACAAATTCACTACGCGTTATTATATAGCGCAAAACCATTTTTTAATACATTGATGACTAACAGTAAATGCTATGTCACCGGTTCAGCACTAAAAACAGATTATCTGCAATAAACAAATTGTTTTTAGTACATCACTATAATTATCGCTTATGCCCCAAATGACGATAGCCAAGAGAAATCACATCAAAACCAACCTTGTTACACGAATAGAGGTTCAGGTTGTTGATAGTATAGCTTATTATATATATTACACGTCATTCCATTCATTTAATTAATGGAAAATGTGATTTTATCCTCTTTCTTCTTTCCTCCCTCTCGAAATTGCTTCATTTTTATCCAAAAAGAATTCCATTTTGAAACATAGTTATATTTAAGCTGCAAACCTATATTCCATTACAATTCTATTTAGCCCTCAAAAGTAAAACCACCGTAAATTTTAATTATCATCATATTGTTATGCGTTATTTAATTTAGTATCACTATAGATGATTTCTAAATATATATAATACAAAATAATATTTTAAACATGTATTGACTTGTTCAAAGTGCTATTTTTTAGCTCTGTTTTTCATTTTTTAGTATAAAACTTTCAGCCAATTTCTAGTAGGTTAACAAATATGAAATTTATATTTTCATTTACAATAAATAGGTAACTCAACCATACAATAGTGCTAATACAAATTAGTGTTCAATCCTTAACTTAATCAACATGGATTTTAAAATGAATACAAAAGAAAATTACGACAGAATTATTGAAAAAGAGCATATAGGCCATACAACCTTAGCTTTATTAACGAATCAAGATGCTCTTTCAACCCGCGAAGTCGGTATTTTTACATTAGACGATTTAATTAGCATACATCGCCATGTTTACTTCTCTCTTTCTTTGCCTTGGAAAAAAAATGATATTCTAAAATGGTTTGGTATTACCTCATCAACCACTTTACCAATAGATACAGACGAATTAATTAATACCATTATCAATATTCGAGATCATGCCAATACCTGGGATAATGTCGAGCAACATGTTAAAGAGCAATCTGTCAACCTATCTCTAGCTAGCCGAAACATTATACATACAGGAGGGCAGATTATTGAATATATAAACCATATGCCTATATTGAAAAGGGTATCAGACAGTTTGAATGATATTAATGAAAGTGAGTTAGATGAAATATTTTATCAAAGCGATGACCAACAAATAGCGACTGAACTAACTAATATCTTACAATTAATTAAAGATGATATTAAGGAGCAATCCATTAAGACAAGTAATATTAAAAATATCATTTCAGATTTTAGAGTACATATTACAGGTGGGTATCTATCTAATTATCAACACGTTGAATCATTATTGTTTAATATTAAAGGGTTATATAATCAACTTGAAACTACTGATAATGAAATTACAGATAGCTACTTACAAGAATTACTTAAAACGAAAAAGCAGGAACTACAGCAATTAGAACAAGAGTATTCACATTTTGTAAAACTCAGCTTCACCGGCTTAGCAGGTGGTGTCATCGGTCTCATTATTACTGGTAGTATTTTTGGCTCGAAAGCTGAAAAAATTCGAGCAAGAAAAAATGAAACATTAGCAGAAATAAAATCAATTAACGACCAAATTAACAAAGAAGAACTCATCAAAAAAGTTATCTTTGATATTCAAATTAACCTCCATAAAATCGATGGTTTCTTTAAAGATGCACGGTTAGCCGTTGACCATTTAGATTATATGTGGCTTGTCCTCCTAACTGAAATAACCCAATCAATCGAGGTTTTCAAAAAAATCAATAACGCTGATAAACTTATTAAATTCATTACTCATTTCAAACGAATTGTTACATCCTGGTATACCATTCAAGAATACTCTACACACTTAATAACGTTATTTGACCAAATTCAACCAAATAACACCCCCCCTCAATAAAAGGTACTCATATGCAAGATAAGCTTGATTTACCGATATTGCCCTCCATTGATATTTATCAGTTAAGGCATATGTCAAATGAAATTTCCGCATTTAATAAAAATATAATACATTATGACTTTATCATACACGGAAAGATACAAAAAATTGCAAGTAAGACTTTCAATATAAATGAAACAATCAGAAACTCGATACCGAAGCTAAAAATAAAATTAAATTATATTTTAAAAAGTGAATTAAATAGTGAAAATACAAATATACCTGACGGAATTTTAGTCACAAGCTTTATTGAGGATTTAATTGATTTTAAATTAGAGCTAGAAAGAATAATTACCAAATTCAGTTACACCACCGACTCTCTATCACTCATTCATGTGGAAGAAAGCAACCAACATAAACTACAGCAATACGCAGAACAAAAAGAACTCCTAGTCACATCCAAAAATAGTAAAATGCTAAAAATAAACGAAATCAATCAGCAACACTCCGTTATTACCGCAGCAGAAGATATCATCTTAAAATCTAAAATCACTGATTTCTTAAAAAAACATTTGTTAAATGATGAGTTAATTGACTCAATTGATATGCCAACAAATAAAAAGCAAATATTAAAGTCAGCCATTGCTTTTATTAAAAATTTATTATCAGTCATTGATGATGGTTTAGAATTTGCGCAACTTGTCGAGGTCAGGCTAGATTTAGGAAACCAAATTTTAGAATTAAAGGAAGAAGTTAATCACATTGATAAAACAATATTTAAGCTTTCTCAACTCATGCTCTTATCAGAACAAATCACCGCTATAGATTCACATAAATTATCAATTATTACTCAGATAGGCCTCATTAAGAATTATTGGTGGGAATGGTGCCATTTTATTAATGAAAAATCGTCTGAAAAAACAGTGAATATTCAAAAGATCAATACCGCAAGCCAAGTACTAATGTCTTTTTTAGATGATATGGAATACCAATATCAGCGTCAGTTACCTGATTAAAAAAAACCGGCTACTCAAAAGTAGCCGGTTTATCAACTATAGGAAATTTTGGCCTATTAGTTAATCACAGCAAGTGCTGTTGATGTCATATCAATAAGAGGTTGTGGCCATACACCAAAGACAATAACCGCAATGGCGCAAATAACAGCAACAACGGTCCCTAACGTTGCTTTTTCAGGGCCTGTATAACGTTCTGCATGTTCTGCATCACGGCTATATAGGCTAGCCATAAAGCTTAGGTAGTAATATAAGCCAATTGCACTACCAACCACTACAGCTCCTGTTAACCACCATAACTCTGCATTCACCGCAGATGCAATCACATAGAATTTACCAATAAATCCTAATGTAATTGGAATACCCGCCAGCGACAGCATCATCACAGTCATTACCGTTGCTAGAACGGGTTTATGCCAGAACAGCCCACGGAATGCACTGAAATCATCCTGGTCATCACCACGGTAAGGGCTTGAAACGATACTCACAACACCAAATGCGCCTAAGCTTGCAAACAAGTAACCCACTAAGTAGATTGCGATAGTCACTTGTGACGCTACTGGGTCGATACGTAACGCAACAAGGGCAACCAATAAATACCCCATATGTGAGATAGATGAGTAACCCAGTAAGCGTTTTGCGCTTTTTTGTGTGATAGCCAGTAAGTTACCAAACAAGATAGATGCTATGGCAATCACTGAAATCACAATCGCTAACGTATTGCTATTGGCGATTGGTGCTTCCAGAAAAATACGCACTAATACGGCAAAGATAGCGATTTTACTGCCGGTTGCTAAGAAGGCTGACACTGGTGCTGGCGCACCTTGGTAAACGTCTGGTGTCCACAGTTGGAATGGAAACAGTGACAGTTTAAAGCCAAAACCAACAATGAGCATACCGAAACCAATCATCACTAATGGGGCGTGAATTTGGTTATCAGAAAGACTTTGACCAACAGCTGCGAAGCTTAAGCTACCCGATTCCGCATACAGTAACGCAATTCCGAATAACAGGAATGAAGACGCTGCTGCAGATAACAGCATGTACTTGATCCCAGCTTCTAATGTGCGACTGCGCTCAAAGGTATAGGCAACTAAGCCAAACAGTGGCAATGAAATCAGCTCAATACCGATAAACATCGACGCCATATGGTTTGACATAGATAACAGCACACCACCTGCCACCGCGATAGCAACTAACAAGTGGAATTCATCTCTATTGTCGCCAAAACCTTCCAGCCAGTGGTAGGCAAAGATGCTGGTACCGATACCTGCAATCAGGACTAATGCACTATAGAACAGCGCAAAGCCATCAACACGGATAAGCGAAGTCACATCCATTAGGTAGCCGTCGGCTACCCAAATCAGTGAAAGCAACGCAATAACAAAGCCAGATACTGTCAGCGCGGCACTGGTAAGGTGATCGCGTCGCCACGCAATGGACAGCATCACAACCACCGCCGTCAACCCGACGATCATCAGTGGTAGTATTGCGATCAGTTCTTGAGGAGTTATTGTCATGGCGAATTACAGCCCTAATGTTGTAAGTGAAGCAGAATACAGGTTATGCAATGTTTCCATCGAACCAATTGATGTATCTAAAATTGGTTGTGGGTAGAAACCGATAATAACCAGTAAAGCAGCCAGAGCCAGCAGCACACCAAACTCACGCGCCGTTAACCCTTTCATTTCTTTTTCAGACTTAGGTGTACCGTAGTAGGTCTGTTGCATCATCCACAGTGAGTAGATAGACGCAAACACCACACCAAAGACCATAATACAAGTCACTAACGTGAATTGGCTGAAGCTGCCAAACAGGATCATAAATTCACCAATGAAGTTACCTGTACCTGGCATTCCTAGCGTTGCCGCAGCAAAGAACAGGGACATTCCTGGTAACCATTTAATGCGTTTCCACAATCCACCCATCATGCGCATATCACGAGTTTGCGTACGTTCATACAGTTGACCACTAATGATAATCAGTGCCGCACCAGACAAACCGTTGGTGATCATTTGAACCACCGCACCTTGATAGGCCAAGGTTGAACCCGCGTAAATAGCGACTGTCACAAAGCCCATGTGGGATAAGCTACTGTACGCTGCCAAACGTTTGATATCCGTTTGTTTGAACGCCAACCATGCACCGTAGAAGATACTGATCACACCCAGCGTCATCGCCACTGGCGTGAACTGGATAGAGGCTTCAGGGAACAGAGGCAAAGTAAAGCGTAACAGGCCGTATGCTGCGGTTTTTAGCATGATACCGGAGATATCCACGGAACCCGCTGTAGGCGACTGTTCTTGGGTATCTGCCATCCAACCATGGAAAGGAACCAATGGCATTTTAACGGCAAAGGCGATAAAGAAGCCTAACATCAACATAAACGCAACGTTACTAGACAGCTCTGCGCCTAACAGTTGGTTATAATCGAATGTTAATACGCCTGAAGTATTGTAATTCGCTAGTGCCAATCCAATGATGGAAACCAACATGATCAAGCCACTTGCTTGCGTATAGATAAAGAACTTAGTCGCAGCTTTGATATGTTGTCTGTTTTCTGACCCTTTGTGCCCCCAATTGGCAATCAGGAAGTACATTGGGATCAGCATCATCTCCCAGAAGAAGAAGAATAAGAACAAGTCAACCGCGGTGAAAATCCCCATCACACCTGTGATAATCCACAGCAGGTTAAAGTGATACGCACCTTGGTTCTTCTGGTTTTCACTCCAAGAGCTCAGAATCGAGAAAGCCCCCATGATAGCCGTTAATACGACCATCAGCAGTGATAAACCGTCAATAGCTAAATGAAAGTCAATTCCCAGTGACGGGATCCACGGCATAAAGAAAACAGATTGCCATTGTGGAATCCCTTGTGGATTAACAAGAGAGTAATTCCCTTCTAACCACAATTGCACGGAGAGTATTAATGTTATTCCCATCGTCGCCAGTGCAATCCAGCGCGGTGCGCGATGACTGAACCGGTCAGCCTGCCAGCTTAGCAGGCCTCCGATGAAGGGAATGAGTATTAGCCAGGGTAATAGCATGGCGCAATGTGTCCCTTAATTAAACCAAAAGCAGCAGAGCAAGAATCAGCACTGCACCCAGCCCCAACGAGGCAACATACCAACGGATTTGGCCGTTTTCACTCACTGCAAGCCCTTTATTTGCCCAACGTGAAAGATGTGCAGGGATATTCATCAGAGAGTTAATCGGATCGCTTTCCAGTAGCCATGCAATACCTTTAAACGGTTTTACAAAGACTACGTCATACAGCCAGTCGAAGCCCCACGCTTGGTACCACCATGCGCTGAAGAAACGACCCACCGCAGTTTTCGCGATAGCATCGACTATTGAACGTCTAAACAGGTAGAGGAATACCGCAATTAATAGACCAGCGATAGCAAACCCGCCAGAAATCGCTTCGAGTAAGACTTTACCGTCTTCACTGCCAGCCGCTTCTGCAGGGAATACCCCTTCGAGTGGTTGGTGGATTAATGCACCAACAAACGTTGCAAGGATAGCCAAAATGCCCAGTGGTAATGTGTGAGTGATGCCTTTAACCTTATGCGCTTTGATTTTTGCTTCACCGTGGAACACGATGAAAATCATACGGAAGGTATAAATTGCGGTCATTAATGCACCGAGGATACCTGCCCACAACAATACAGTCTGTCCATCAAGCTGCGCACCCCACAAAATGGCATCTTTACTGTAGAAACCAGCAGTAAACAATGGCAATGCTGCCAGTGCGCTTCCGCCAATCAACATCACAGCGTAGATAAATGGAATTTGCTTACGCAATCCGCCCATTTTGAAGATATTTTGCTCGTGGTGGCATGCCAAAATGACTGAACCTGCTGACAGGAACAACAGTGCTTTAAAGAAAGCGTGCGTCATCAGGTGGAAAATCGCTGCATCCCAAGCTTGCACACCGAGAGCCAAAAACATATAACCGATTTGGCTCATCGTGGAATAAGCAAGCACGCGCTTGATATCGGTTTGAACCAATGCAGCAAACCCTGCCAGTACTAATGTCACTGCGCCCACAACGCCAACTAGATGTAAAACTTCTGGCGCTAATAAGAACAGAACGTGGGTACGAGCCACTAAGTACACACCGGCCGTTACCATGGTTGCGGCGTGGATCAATGCTGAAACTGGCGTAGGACCCGCCATCGCATCTGCCAACCACGTTTGCAATGGTAACTGTGCTGATTTACCGACTGCGCCACCTAATAACATCAAGGTTGCCCAATTGATCGCACTCGAACCCTCAGCAAATTTCTGAGGTGCTAACACCGCCATTTCGCTGAAATTCAATGTGCCGAGCTCATTCCACAGGATAAACATACCAATTGCGAGGAATACATCACCGATACGCGTGACAAAGAACGCTTTCATTGCGGCTTTACCGTTTTCTGGATTGGTATAATAGAAACCAATCAACAGGTAACTGCACAGCCCTACCCCTTCCCAACCGAGATACATCAGCATCATGTTATCAGCGAGGACTAAGACCACCATACTCGCGATAAACAGGTTAGTGTAAGCGAAGAAACGTGAGTAACCTTCCTCACCACGCATATACCAAGAAGCGTATACATGAATAAGGAAGCCCACACCCGTTACCACACCTAACATGGTCAGAGATAGACCATCTAACATTAGGGTGAATGGGATATTAAAGGTACCGACAGACATCCAAGTCCACAGAGGTTGGATGAACACGCTACCAGCGTCTTGAGCTAAAAATTCATTGCCAGCATAGAATGCGACGATGGCCGCTAAGCCGACCGACCCCGCACCAATAATGGCCGAAACGTTTTCTGACCAGCGTCCACGGGAGAAGGCTAACAACACCGACCCCAGTAAAGGCAACAGAATAGTTAAATAGAGTAGGTTCATCCGCGCATCTCACTGACTTTATCAATATTCAGGTTCTGACGATGACGATGGAGTTGCAGTAACAACGCCAATCCAATACTCGCCTCCGCTGCAGCCAATGTAATTGCCAATATATACATAATTTGGCCGTCTGGCTGCCCCCAAAAACTCCCTGCAACCACAAATGCCAGTGCAGTTGAGTTAATCATGATTTCCAGTCCGATCAGCATGAAAAGCAGATTGCGGCGAATAACAAGGCAGCTAAGCCCCATCACAAATAAAATCGCCGCTAAAATCAGACCATGTTCTAGAGGTATCATTTTTGCTCCTCCGCCTTCGTGATACTGACAAGATCAGCACCGTTTTCTTTACGGTCACGTCCAACGTGGAATGCGACAACTAAACCAGCTAGTAGTAACAGTGACGCCAATTCGACAGCCAGAACGTAAGGCCCGAACAAGCTAATACCCACTTCTTTCGCCCCAATGATGGTGCCCTCAATGCCTTCTTGATATGACAATGAGGTGATACCGTAAACTAAGATAGCCAATAAAACTGCGGATAACACAGCAGGACCAATCCAGTTTTTCGGCGTCAACCAAGCGCGCTCTTGTTCTTGAACAGAACGTCCTAGGTTGAGCATCATCACGACGAACACGAACAGGACCATGATGGCACCTGCATAAACGATGATTTCCAACGCTCCAGCAAAATACGCGCCGAGGGAGAAAAACACCATTGACAGAGCCAGCAGAGAAACAACCAGATACAACAGTGCATGCACCGGATTTGTATTCGTTATCACCCTTAAAGTTGCTAAAATGGCAACTAGACCGGCGATATAAAATGTAAATTCCATGAATATCGCTCCTTATGGCAACAGGTCTTTGACGTTGATAGGTTTCGCTTCGTTATCCGCTTCACCTTTGTCTTTACCTGCAATCGCCATACCTGATTTACGGTAAAAGTTATAATCAGGATATTTACCCGGACCTGAAATCAACAGGTCATTTTTCTCGTAAACCAGATCCTGACGTCTCCAATCGGCCATTTCAAAATCAGGTGTTAATTGGATTGCCGTGGTAGGGCAAGCCTCTTCACACAGACCACAGAAAATACAGCGCGAAAAGTTAACGCGGAAAAATTCAGGGTACCAGCGGCCATCTTCGTGTTCAGCTTTTTGCAGTGAGATACAACCCACAGGGCAAGCTACCGCACACAAGTTACATGCAACACAACGCTCTTCACCGTCTGGATCGCGCGTCAACACGATACGACCACGGTAACGGGGTGGCAGATAAACCGGCTCTTCTGGATACATTTGCGTTTCGCGTTTATCGAACGCATGTAGGCCGACCATCCAAATACTACGTACTTGGGTGGCGAAACCGACCAATAACTCTTTCAATGTCATGGTTCAATCACCCCTTACTGAGCGTTGTATAAAATCACTGCTGCAGTACCCAGCAGATTAAGCAGTGTCAGCGGCAGGCAAATTTTCCAACCGAAAGACATCACTTGGTCATAACGTGGACGCGGTAAAGAGGCACGGATCAAGATAAACATCATCATGAAGAAGCCAGTTTTGATAGCAAACCACAAGAATGACGGCAGGAATGGACCATGCCAGCCACCAAAGAACAGCGTCACAATCAATGCAGAAACCGTTACGATACCGATATACTCACCAACGAAGAACAGACCGAACTTCATCCCTGAGTATTCAACGTGGTAACCATCCGCAATCTCTTGTTCTGCTTCTGGTTGGTCAAACGGGTGACGGTGACATACCGCAACGCCCGCTATCGCAAAAGTCACAAAACCAAAGAATTGAGGAATAATATTCCACATGCCTTCTTGGGAGTTCACAATATCAATCAGGTTGAATGAACCTGCTTGTGCAACCACACCCATTAAAGAAAGGCCTAAGAATACTTCGTAACTCACGGTTTGTGCTGACGCACGCATCGCACCTAATAATGAGTATTTGTTATTACTTGACCATCCCGCGAATAACACCGCGTAGACCGCTAGACCCGCCATCATTAGGAAGAATAAAATCCCAATATTCAGGTCTGCAACGTGCCATGTTGGGCTAACAGGGACGATAGCAAATGCTAAGAACAGTGAACAAAACGCAATCACTGGCGCAAGGGTAAAGATTTTCTTGTCTGCAAACTGTGGGATCCAGTCTTCTTTAAACAGCATTTTGAACATATCCGCGATTAACTGGCCCATCCCAAACGGCCCCACACGGTTAGGGCCATAACGGTTCTGGAACAGACCGAGAATACGGCGCTCTCCCAGACTCATGTATGCCCCACAAGTCACAACAACCAATAAAATGACGACAGATTTAAGGATGGAAATTAATACTTCCATCACTTCAGGAGAAATCCAATCCATCATGCTCCCCTCCGCAGATTATTGACTGACACGCCAGCCATTGACGGTGCGATACCTGGCATTCCTAGCGGTAAGCCAATTTGACCGGTAGACAGGTTATTACTGAGGCGAACAGTCAAGTTAAATGCTTGACCTGCATGGCTAAACTCAGCTTTAGCACCCGCTGACAGCCCCAGTGCCGCAGCATCTTGCGTGTTCAGCATGATATAAGGCTCAGGCATACGCTCTTGGATCACCTCTGAACGCTGTGACATTTCATCACTGCCAAACAGGTGGTAATAAGGTGCGACGACCCACTGCGCTTCGCTAGCTTGATAAGCCGCTGGAATTTCAGTGAAGTAAGCCAATTTGCTCTCTGTTGAATTGAACAAACGGATACCCGGGTCACCAAATAACAGATGACCACCCACTTCGGCTTGGAATTTATTCCATGCTTGCGGTGAGTTCCAACCTGGTGCCCATGCAAATGGAATTTGCTGGCGCGGTGCGGTTGGGCTGTTGTTCCCTTCCATTGAGAAAGCAAATGGAGAGTCAATATCTTGCGGTTGACGAGGTTCATGGACAGATTGATTTGCTAGCATCGCTGTACGGCCACTGTAACGATGTGGTTCACGCGCCAGTTTTTGACCACGAATACGGAAAGACGCTTTTGGTGCGGCATCAACCATACCTGAGAATTGTGGCATTGCGGCAACACAATCAGCGATAACGTGATCAAGTTGAGACCAATCCGCATCACGCTCTTGCGCTTCAGTTTGCAGTGAATGCATCCAGCGCCAGCTTTCGTTCATCACGATAGCTTTATCGTAATACGTTGGGTCGAAGACTTGGAAGAAACGCTGTGCACGACCTTCTTGGTTAATCAACGTACCGTCTGCTTCAGCAAAACTTGCTGCTGGCAGAACTAATGTTGCTTTATCCATGATGTCGGTTTGCTGATGATCCGCTACAATCAAGTGGCTCAATTTCGCTAATGCGCTATTGACTGCATCCACGCTGCTGTGACGGTACAGGTCGTTTTCGATAACAATAGCCACATCCGCTTCGTTCGCTTCTATGCGAGCTAAAGCGCTGTCTAATGGCTGTGCATTCATCATTGCCAGACCGACACTATTTGCATGAGACGCTAAGTAAGATAACCCAACGTTCGCGCCTTTCGCTTTCAGTGCGAATGCCACGTTAGCGGCCGCTTGGATCATTGCCTCGCTTGCACTATGGCTACCACTGATAATTAATGGTTTTTTCGCACTGGCTAATGCTTGAGCAATGGTTTCAACTTTGGCTTTTAAGTCTGCGGGTAAATCATTCACCGCAGGGGCTTCGCCATTAATCATATTGGCGATAGCAAAACCGAAGCGCGCTTGGTCAGCCACTGGAGCACGGTAATTGAAGGCAGCCACATCGTCTAAACGAGTGTCATCAACATTGGTAATAAACAGCGGATATTTCGCGTGTTGGCCAATGTTTTGGATAGCGGCGATTTGCCAGTCAGCGACTTTCTGCGCTGCGGCCATTTCACGCGCTTTACCTTTCACGGCTTGACGAACAGATAACGCCATGCGTGCACCTGTCTGAGTTAAATCTTCACCCAGTACCAGTACCGCATCATAGCCTTCCACTTCACGCAGTGTTGGCGTATAGATACCGCCGTTTTGCAGAATATTTTGCATTAATGCTAAACGACGCTGCTCTCCCGCAGAAATACCGGAATAGAAGTTTTCTGCTCCAACTAATGCGCGTAATGCATAGTTGCTTTCAACGCTAGCACGCGGCGAGCCGATACCAATCACTTTTTTCGCTTGATTGATAATTTGCGCACCACTTTGCATCGCTTCGATAGCCGAGATGACCTGCTTAACGCCATTTTTATTGAGTACGGCTTGGCGAGGGCGGTCTTTACGGTTGACGTAACCATAACCAAAGCGACCACGGTCACAGAGGAAATAGTGGTTTACCGAGCCGTTATAACGGTTTTCGATGCGACGGATTTCACCATAACGCTCACCAGGGCTAGTGTTACAACCGATACTGCACTGTTGGCAGATACCGGGTGCAAACTGCATATCCCATTTACGGTTATAGCGCTCAGAGTGGGTTTTATCGGTGAATACCCCGGTTGGACAAACTTCAACTAAGTTACCGGAGAACTCACTTTCCAGTGTACCGTCTTCAGTACGACCGAAATACACATAGTTATGTGCCCCATAAACCCCTAAATCCGTGCCATCTGCATAATCTTTGTAGTAACGAACACAGCGATAACACGCAATACAACGGTTCATTTCATGACTAATAAATGGACCAAGGTCTTGGTTAATGTGAGTCCGTTTCGTAAAACGATATTTACGCATGTTATGACCGGTCATTACCGTCATATCTTGTAGGTGGCAGTTACCGCCTTCCTCACAGACTGGGCAGTCATGAGGGTGGTTGGTCATCAGCCATTCCACGACACTTTCACGGAATTGTTTGGCTTCTTCATCATCAATAGAGATGTAAGTCCCTTCCGTTGCGGGTGTCATACAAGACATTACTAGGCGACCGCGTGTGTCATCTGCGTTTTGATACTGCTTAACCGCACACTGGCGGCAAGCGCCAACGCTTCCCAGCGCCGGATGCCAGCAAAAATAAGGAATATCTAGCCCGAGAGAAAGACAGGCTTGTAACAGGTTTTCAGACCCGTTTACGTCATATTCTTTGCCGTCTACATATATTGTAGCCATAGTCAGCATGCTTCCCAAAGGCCCGCATAAAGCAGGCGTTAATCAAAAATACGTTCTTCGTGAAAAATCTCTTTAGCGGTTGCTCAATCGCTAAATAATTACCAACGCTGCTTAAGCAAGTTGGGTTGGATACCTGCAATCTGCACGATGTTACGCAGATCTTTTTGCGAGATACCCGCTTCGAATTCATCACGGAAATATTTGATGGCACTTTGTAGCGGTTCGACCGCACCCGGTGCGTGAGCGCAGAAAGTTTTACCCGGTCCTAAGAAACGGCACAGCTGCTCTAGGGTTTCAATATCCCCCGGCTGCCCTTCTCCTTTTTCCAGCGCTTGTAAAATTTTCACACTCCATGGCAAACCATCACGGCACGGCGTACACCAACCACAGGATTCACGAGCAAAGAAGGTTTCTAAGTTACGCACTAAAGAAACCATGTTGATTTCATGATCAACCGCCATCGCCAATGCAGTACCAAGACGGCTTCCTGCTTTAGCAATATTTTCGAAATCCATTGGTAAGTCGAGGTGGTCGTTGGTTAGGAAGTCTGTCCCTGCTCCACCCGGCTGCCATGCTTTTAATTTCAGTCCATCACGCATACCACCTGCGTAATCTTCCAACACTTCACGTGCCGTCGTACCAAATGGCAATTCCCACAGACCCGGGTTTTTCACACGGCCAGAGAAGCCCATTAATTTAGTACCCGCGTCTTTACTCTTACCGGCGCTTAAATCGATATACCATTGGTCTCCGTGCTCTAAAATGGCAGGCACGTTACAAATGGTTTCGACGTTATTAACGCAAGTTGGCTTACCCCAAGCACCTGATGTTGCAGGGAACGGTGGTTTAGAACGTGGGTTAGCACGGCGGCCTTCTAAAGAGTTAATCAGTGCGGTTTCTTCACCGCAGATATAACGCCCAGCGCCGGTGTGGACAAACAGTTCAAAATCGAAACCCGAACCGAGGATATTTTTTCCTAATAAACCCGCCACTTTCGCTTCTTCGATGGCACGGCGCAGGTTTTGCGCGGCTTCAACATACTCACCCCGTAAGAAGATATAACCACGGTAGGCCTTAAGTGCATAAGCGCCCGTGATCATCCCTTCAACTAACAAGTGAGGGAGTTGCTCCATCAATAAACGGTCTTTATAGGTGCCCGGTTCCATTTCATCCGCATTACATAAAAAGTAACGCAGTTTCATGTTTTCGTCTTTTGGCATCAGGCTCCATTTCAGACCTGTTGAGAAGCCCGCACCGCCTCGCCCTTTCAGGCCAGCGTCTTTCACGAGATTCACAACTTCATCCGGTGCCATGCCTTTGAGCGCGCGCTCAAGACCTTTGTATCCGTTTTTACTGCGATACTCATCTAACCAAACAGGCTGATTGTCATCACGCAAACGCCATGTTAGAGGATGAGTTTCAGCAGTACGGATCACTGGATTAACAGAATTTGTCATGGATACTGCTCCAGTAATTTTTGAATATTTTCAGGCTGCACGTAGCTGTGAGTGTCATCATCGATCATCATCGTTGGACCCTTGTCACAGTTACCTAAGCAACAGGTCGGCAGCAATGTAAAACGGCCATCAGCTGTTGTTTGACCCGGGCGAATATTAAGCTGTTTAATGATTTCAGCTTCTAAGCCCTGATAACCTGTAATATGGCAAACAACACTGTCGCAATAGCGAATAATGTGGCGACCCACTGGTTGGCGGAAGATTTGGCTATAGAATGTCGCCACCCCTTCAACATCACTAGCTGGGATACCTAAGACGTCAGCGATAGCATGGATCGCACCATCTTCAACCCAACCGCGGTTTTTTTGCACAATTTTCAGTGCTTCAATTGAGGCAGCACGTGCGTCTTCGTAATGGTGTTTCTCACCTTCAATCTCTTCACGCTCTTTCTCTGTTAAGACAAAGCCATGATTGACTTGCGGTTCAAACACATTCACGACATTGAGCTCGTTGTGCTTCTCATTTTCGTTATGTTCATTATGCATGGTTAGCGATCCACATCCGACATTACAAAATCGATACTACCCAGATAGACGATTAAGTCTGAAACTAAACTACCTCTGATCACGGCAGGAATTTGCTGCAAGTGAGCGTAGCTTGGCGTACGAATACGCGTACGGTAGCTCATTGTGCTGCCATCACTGGTTAAGTAGTAGCTGTTGATACCTTTCGTCGCTTCAACCATCTGGAATGACTCATTTGCTGGCATCACCGGCCCCCAAGACACTTGTAAGAAGTGGTTGATCAGGGTTTCGATATGCTGCAACGTGCGCTCTTTTGGTGGCGGAGTTGTCAATGGATGGTCAGCTTTGAAAGGACCTTCTGGCATATTCTTATAGCATTGCTCAAGAATACGAATACTCTGGCGCATCTCTTCTACTTTGATCATCACACGGTCATAACAGTCACCGTTGTGAGCGATAGGGATATCAAACTCAAAGTTTTCATAGCCTGAATATGGACGCCATTTACGCACGTCAAAATCAACGCCTGTTGCACGTAATCCAGCCCCTGTTACACCCCATGCCAGCGCCTCTTCTTTAGAGTACATTGCTGTCCCAATAGAGCGACCTTTTAAGATGGAGTTTTTCAGTGCAGAAGTCACATAAGACTCTAAACGTTTTGGCAACCAGTCTAATAACTCACGCAGCAGTTTTTCCCAACCACGCGGTAAGTCGTGCGCAACACCACCGATACGGAACCATGCAGGGTGCATACGGAAACCGGTAATCGCTTCAATCACGTTGTAGACTTTTTGACGGTCGGTAAACGCAAAGAAGACAGGGGTCATCGCACCAACGTCTTGGATATAGGTACTGATGTACAGTAAGTGGCTGTTAATGCGGAATAACTCAGACAGCATGACACGAATGGTTTTCACGCGATCCGGCACTTCAATGCCAGCCAGTTTTTCAACGGCTAACACATATGGCATTTCATTCACACAACCACCGAGATACTCGATACGGTCAGTGTAAGGAATGTAGCTGTGCCATGACTGGCGTTCACCCATTTTTTCAGCACCACGGTGGTGGTAGCCAATGTCAGGTACGCAGTCAATAATTTCTTCACCATCCAGTTGTAATACGATACGAAACGCACCGTGTGAGGATGGGTGGTTTGGCCCCAAGTTTAGGAACATGAAATCTTCGTTTTCATTTCCACGTGCCATGCCCCACTCTTCTGGTTTGAAAGTCAAGGCTTCCATTTCCAGATCTTGTTTCTGCTTAGTCAGAACAAAAGGGTCAAACTCAGTCGCACGCGCAGGATAATCCTTACGCAGTGGGTGACCTTCCCAGCTTGGTGACATTAAAAGGCGGCGTAAATTTGGGTGACCTTGGAACGTTATACCGAACATATCCCACACTTCACGCTCATGCCAATTCGCATTCGGGAACAGGGAAACAATAGAAGGCACGTTTAAGTCTTTCTCATTAAGAGCGACTTTTAACATGATATCGCGGTTACGATCGATAGAGATGAGGTGGTAGAAAACACTAAAGTCTGCTTCTGGCAGACCTTGACGGTGAATTCGTTGACGTTCATCTACCCCATGTAAGTCAAATAACATGACATACGGTTTTGGTAATTTCTTTAGGAAATCGACCACTTCCAGTAACTGTTCACGACGCACCCAAAGCACTGGCATACCAGTGCGAGTTGCTTGAACAGAAAAGGCATCCGGCCCAAATTGATTGCGCAGTTCCAGAAGCACAGGGTCGTTTAAGTGATCCTGTGTCTGCCATCCTGGCTGGTTACTACTCGCTTGCGCTATCTGATCTGTCATCATTCTTCACCATAACGCTTGATCAGGTTTATTATTTCGCAACAACATTGCTCTGTTACGCTGTATGGCTTTAAGCCTTAAATTTCGTCTGGTGTACGCAGGTTTGTCACTGCAATACGTTCACCGTGCTTTCTTTCTCTTTCTGATTGCATATTGGCACGGTAAACTCCTTGGTCTCCAACAACCCAAGACAGCGGTCGACGCTCTTTACCGATAGATTCTTGCAACAGAAGCAGAGCCTGCATATAGGCTTCTGGACGCGGTGGGCAACCTGGGATATACACATCCACAGGAATAAATTTATCGACGCCTTGTACAACAGAGTAAATGTCATACATGCCACCAGAGTTGGCACATGAACCCATGGAAATAACCCATTTTGGTTCAAGCATTTGGTCATACAGACGTTGAATAACAGGTGCCATTTTTGTGAAACAAGTACCTGCTACTACCATGAAATCGGCTTGACGAGGTGAAGCACGCAGTACTTCTGCACCAAAGCGGGCAACGTCATGAACAGCCGTGAACGAAGTCACCATTTCTACATAGCAACATGAAAGACCAAAGTTATATGGCCATAGAGAGTTTTTGCGCCCCCAATTAACCACATCGTGAAGTGCATGAGAAAGTTTTCCCATGTAAACACTGTTTTCAACTTGCTGCTCCAGTGGATCGGTAACGATTTCCTGAGTTTGCAGTGGGTAACGGTCGTTCTCACCGTTCGGATCTATGCGGGTGAGCGTATAATCCATTGTATAATGCCTCGCTTTTTACTGCGGATGACGATTGCTGATTTTAATAACTTCACTAGGATGCTTTACTTTTCCGCGGGAACGGACTGGAGTCCAATCCAATGCCCCAACGCGGACGAGGTAAAACAGTCCCGCCAACAATACCAAAATAAAGATCGCGGCTTCGATGAAACCTACCCAACCGGCTTCGCGGATGGCGACTGACCATGCAAATAAGAACATGGCTTCAACATCGAAGATAACGAAAAACATGGCAACTAAGTAAAACTTAGCAGACATGCGGAGACGTGCACTACCGACCGAGTCGATACCTGACTCATAAGGAACATGTTTTGTTCTGGCTTTGGCGCGGCTACCTAAAAAGTGACCTGCGACCAACATGAAAGCACAAAGACCGATAGTGCCGATAAGGAATATCGCAAACGCCCAGTTATGGGCTAACGCTAGGATTGATGTAGACATACTCGTTGCTTACTCATTACTTATGGTGTGTTAGCTGCTCTTTTTTACATCACGGCAGTATTGCACCACAATTGCCCAGTTAATCGAGAAGAAAGACCAAAATTGATCACAAACTAAAATATCACCAAACTTAAATCAGCCTGTTGACTGCGTTTGGTTTGTCCTCTCTCATTACAATTTATTTCACTTAAACTAAGTAAAATAACCCGTATTTGTTACAAAAACTTCACACTTTGAAAACAACAGAACAACAAAAAGCACTCATAATCTGCTAAAACGTGTCAGTGTAATGATACTCAAGTAAACACGCAAACTAGTTTAACTGATTATTCGTTTTTACTACACCATTATCTCAGGAAAAACCTGTCTTAACAGATGAAAAATTGCTCTTTTTATTTGATCTAACGCACACTTTTATTGAAAAAGTACTCAATTTGTTTACATAGCATTCAATTTAACTTTAAGTCTTTGTAACTCTTTTTAACGCATTACTTCAAGTAACTAACTGACATTACAGCGCTATTTTATCTATTCAATAAAAAAACATTGTTAATAACATAACAAATTGTTAACCAAACAATGAAATTCAGGTTATGCCAGCTACATCACAATTATTTCATGGTCTTTCTTATTTAACCATACTTATTAAGTGGTTATTTGCTTTTTTTATGAGCGGAAATTAATAAAAAATCGATAAATTTGAACTCGATATCCTACTAAGGATATCACTGGACATTATTTAAACATGCATAAAAACAAATTTCTCGATACCGTTTCCCAATATTGAAAATTGAGTTCCACTGCATGAAATAATCGTTTCAGTTATTACCAACGAATCCGTTAAACTGTTATCTAACAACTTAACCTACCCGTGCGTTAACCATTTAACCAAAAATAGCTATCTCAGTCGCCACACGAGCCTTCTTTAGATTGCGATTAACACATTGATTTTATTTGTACACAGCCAATAACACATTGATCACAAACAAGTGATTCAGTAATAAACCAACAAAAATGATATAAAAAAACGGCAATCCCAAAATAATTGGAATTACCGCCAGTACAATAAATCGATTAGATATTGCGATTAAAGCAACTAGATGAATCGATTAACTTAATTACTTTCCTCGTTGCTATCCATCAACTCACTTGCTGAGGCTGCCACATAAGGGATTTTTTTGTTTTCGATCGCACCGAATACCGTCAGAACAAAATCTTTTTGTTCGTCTGCGTTCTTATATAACCAATACTGAATATCAGGTAAACGTGGTAACCCATCAGCTTCATTCAAAATACGTAAATCTGCATTTTGCATTTCCATTGGCCTTGCAGTTACCCCTACTTCCGCATTAACTGCTGCACGAACAGCAGGCAGAGAAGCTGCTTCATAAGCAACATGCCATGACAAACCTGCATCATCAAGGGCACTAGTACAAAGTTTACGATATGGGTTAGTTTCATCCATAACAACTAATGGGATCGGCTCATTCGGACGCAATTGAAAATCGGGTGCGCTATGCCACAAAACAGGCACGGTTCTTAAAGCCGTTTTAGGATGGTGGCTAATTCTTGCCGTTGTTAATGCAAGATCTATCTCATGGTTATCAAGCATTGACTCAATAAACTGAGCTCGTTTAATGCGTACTTCAATTGCAATTCTTGGATAGACAGACGCGATACGATTAAGCAAGAAAGGTAATAGGATATCGACGGTGTCATCAGATGCACCGATGCGCAATTCACCATCAGCGTCATTATAAGTTAATGATGCCGTTGCATCGTCATTGGCGCGCAATATTTGCCTTGCGTAGCCAAGTAATTGCAATCCATGTGCGGTAAGCAGTTTATTTCGTCCATGACGAGCAAAAAGCTCACGACCGACTAATTGTTCTAAACGTTGCATTTGCTGGCTCACAGCAGATTGTGTTCGACAAACGGCTGCAGCTGCAGCTGCAAATGTATTAAGATCTGCGACAGCAACGAAAGTACGTAGCAAATCAAGATCTAGGTTCATGATGGGACGATTGGAATTTATCATCGTTCATTCTCTTATATAATTTTATGTTACCTGGTGTTTCTGCTCTCCTCCATGAGAATCAGCGAGTTTATAGCGACTACTAAGCGAGTGCATTTCTAATCCATAGATCTGCAATAACTTCTAATTATTTTACTTTTCCACCCTGCTCATCATTTATAATTGATAGAGCACGTGTGCAAATAGCATACTTCCAAAAATCAAATAATTTTAATAAAAAGGGGATGTTTTCCTAAAAAACAAACTAACAAAGCGCTTTCTAGAACACGCTTAAATAGTAACATATTTAATGTAATCACAATTATTTTAATGTAAGCACATTATAAAATTCGTTTCACTATTTACCTATAGTTATGAATATCAAATAGTTACAATTTTAAGCAACACTTTTTGTTAATAAAAATGACTCGAAACAATCAATATTACTAACAAAATCACACTAATTATTATAAAAAAAGGCTATTACAGCAAAAAAATCATGTCTATTTTAATGATTCAATGCTTAATATTACATTTTGATACAAATTTTCCTTTTTCCTCTGTTTTTCTGCTTTTTTACTTTTTATACTCCAAAACATCAATAAATGTTAAAATTATAATCCACACAATGCTATATTTTAGGAACATACAGCTAACTTAAACCATATAATAAGATACCAAACATTACATTTAAGCGTAAACCAACCTTTTACACCAAAAATAACCTTGCATCTTCAAAAGCTTCTGAGGGAGGAGTAGAGTAAAGGAATAACGCCGGCTCGACCAATGTAACCCTTAGGGTAATGAGAAAACTATGAATAATCTAACTAAATCCAGTAAGCTCGATAATGTTTGCTATGACATTCGTGGGCCCGTCTTAAAAGAAGCTAAACGCCTAGAAGAAGAAGGCAACAAAGTCCTCAAACTCAATATTGGTAACCCGGCCCCATTTGGTTTTGAAGCCCCAGATGAAATCCTAGTTGATGTCTTGCGTAATCTGCCTAGTTCTCAGGGTTATTGTGATTCAAAAGGCTTATATTCTGCCCGTAAAGCGATTGTGCAGCATTACCAAGCTCGCGGTATTCATGAAATGACCGTGGAAGATGTCTACATTGGTAATGGCGTTTCTGAATTAATCGTACAAGCCATGCAAGCGCTGCTTAATAATGGTGATGAAATGTTAGTGCCTGCGCCTGATTACCCATTATGGACCGCTGCGGTTTCCCTTTCAGGTGGGAAAGCCGTTCATTATATGTGTGATGAGCAACAAGGTTGGATGCCTGATATTGAAGACATTCGCAAAAAAATCACCCCGAGAACGCGTGGTATTGTGGTCATAAACCCAAATAACCCAACCGGTGCGGTCTACAGTAAAGATCTGTTAATGGAAATTGTCGAATTGGCTCGCCAGCACAATCTTATTATTTATGCTGATGAGATCTACGATAAAATTCTTTATGATGATGCTGTACATCACTCTATTGCCGCCCTCGCCCCAGATTTATTAACCATCACATTTAATGGTTTATCTAAAACTTATCGCGTCGCTGGTTTTCGCCAAGGTTGGATGGTATTAAACGGCCCGAAAAAACATGCAAAAAGCTATATTGAAGGTTTAGAAATGCTGGCCTCAATGCGCCTGTGCGCTAACGTTCCAATGCAGCATGCTATTCAAACTGCACTCGGGGGCTACCAAAGTATCAGTGAATTTATTCAACCAGGTGGTCGTTTATATGAGCAACGTAATCGTGCATGGGAGTTGATCAACCAAATACCGGGCGTTTCATGTGTCAAACCACAAGGTGCTCTGTATATGTTCCCAAAAATCGATATTAAACGATTTAATATCTATGACGACCAGAAAATGATTTTAGACCTATTGTTACAAGAGAAAGTGTTATTAGTTCAAGGTACCGCATTTAACTGGCCTGAACCCGATCACTTTAGAATTGTCACATTACCTTATGCAGATGACCTTGAAATGGCGATTAATAAATTTGGCCGTTTCCTTGAAGGTTATCGCCAATAAAAATTTTATCAAACATAAAGTGAAAGCCTCCTACTCCGGAGGCTTTTTTATTCTAAATCGAGTCATCATTAATAGACTGTATTATTCTGATAATCAAATAATAGAAATAAAATAAATTGCCACCAGGAAAAAGCCCAATAATATAAATGGAAAATATTTCATATTGCCTCTTTATTTCCGAATTGAACATTCATTATATTTTTTTGATTCTATAATTCAACACAATTAAAATAACAGTTAAATTAAAGTCAGATTCTGATTATATTATTATGATC
>OJKJ01000111.1_pt1 | contig 67101 bp, 61 predicted proteins | sample 1596491 | NCBI WGS metagenome assembly OJKJ01 (sample SAMEA4350160, study PRJEB24818) | metagenome | biome: human; feature: gut; material: faeces | place: Denmark | collected 2013-09
CCCAAATATAAAACCGGCGTACTGGGGCTTTTTACCGCAAACGCCGCCTCCCCCATGAAGGGCGGCTATATGGACTGAGCTTTCGGCCAATACGGCTGAAAGGACAAAGAAAGGAAGCATCATAATGACCCAGGTAGAAAACATTTTGAAAAAGACAGGGATTATTCCCGTTATCAAGCTGGACGACGCCCAGCTTGCCGTCCCCCTTGCCAAGGCCCTGCTGGCCGGAGGCATCGGCGCCGCGGAGATCACCTTCCGTACGCCCGCAGCCGCAAGCTCCATCCAGGCCATCACAGAACAAGTGCCGGATATGTTTGTCTGCGCTGGAACCGTGCTCAATACGGAGCAGGCCAAGTTGGCCGTCTCCTCCGGCGCTGCTGCTGTGATTTCCCCGGGCACCAATCCTGCCGTCGTGAACTGGTGCCTGGAGCAGGGAGTCCCAGTTTATCCCGGATGCGCCACTCCCACCGAAATTGAAGCGGCGCTCAGGATGGGACTCACTACTTTGAAGCTTTTCCCTGCAGAGGTAGTAGGCGGCGTCAAGCTGCTGAAAGCGCTGTACGGCCCCTACCGGGAGATCAAGTTCATGCCCACAGGAGGAATCAGCCCCTCCAATGCCGCAGACTATCTCCGGCAGCCAAACGTGATTGCCTGCGGCGGCAGCTGGCTCTGTTCGGAACAGGATATTCTGCGAGAGGATTGGGCCGCCGTCGAAACCTCGGCCAGAGAAGCGGCGGAACTTGTCAGATCCGTGCAGAACGCCGCTTCATAGTATGGACCGGCTAAAGGGTCTGTATCTCTATAAGACGTTCTTTTATCCCCGCCTTTTCGTTCTGGATAAGTAAAAATCCCCGGTGCAGGTTTCCGAACCTGCATCGGGGATTTTATCTACCTCTCACTTTTTCCGAAGAACATCAGTTTTGCTCAGCTGCCGCTTACATGTTGTAAAGCGTTTCAGGTGACAGGATGTCAAACCCGCGCTCCTTCAAAACCTCGGCCGCTTTCTGACCGTTGTTCATCCGGATAATCACAAAGGCTTTCCCCTTGTCCCTGCTGATGAAAGCATACATGTACTCCATGTCAAAGCCCTCGTCAGCCAACAGGCGTACCGCCTTGGAAAATGCGCCCGGCTCATCATCGATACCTACCGCAATAACGTTTGTCAGGGAAACCGTCATACCGTGCTGCTTCAGAGCAGCCACAGCTTCTTTGGGCTTATCTACGATCACCCGAAGGATTCCGAAATCACTGGTATCTGCTACAGAGATGGCGCGGATGTCGATGCCCGCTTCGGCCAAGACCTCTGTAATCTCCGCCAAACGGCCCGGTTTGTTTTCGATAAAGACGGAAAGCTGCTGGATCTGCATAAAATCACTACCTCCCGATATTGGTTTCGTTATTATGAGTATATCACACTATGTTCCGCTTGTCGATGACTCGTTTTGCTTTTCCTTCCGAGCGTTCGATAGACTTCGGTTCCAAAAGGGTAATCTTTGCAGCAATATTCAGAGTGGACTGCAGCGCATTCGCAATGGTCTTCTCCACCCGCTCCAGGCTTCGCACCGTGTCGGCAAACATGGACTCGTTCATCTCCACCTGAACTTCCAGGGTGTCCAGGTTGTTCTGGCGGTCCACGATCATGCGGTAGTTGGGAGCCATACCCAGATCCAGCAGCACGCTTTCTATCTGAGAGGGGAATACGTTGATTCCGCGGATGATAAGCATGTCGTCCGTCCTGCCCTTGGGTTTCGTCATGCGAACCAGGGTACGGCCGCATTTACAGGTCTCATGGGTTAGGGAAGCAATATCCCGGGTACGGTAACGGATAAGAGGCAGGGCCTCTTTGCCGATACAGGTAAACACCAGCTCGCCCTCTTCCCCATCCGGCAGCTGTTCCCCGGTGACCGGATCGATAATTTCAGGATAGAAGAAATCCTCCTGCACGTGCATGCCTGCCTGTTCCTCACATTCGCAGGCCACGCCCGGGCCTGCAATCTCAGAGAGGCCATAGATGTCAAAGGCCCGGATGGCCAGGGCATTTTCAATCTCACGGCGCATCTCCTCCGTCCAAGGCTCCGCGCCGAAAATTCCAATCCTCACCTTAAGGCTCTTGGGATCAATCCCCTTATCCCGCACCGTTTCACCGATGTACATGGCATAGGAGGGAGTACAGCACAGAATGTCCGATTCATAATCCTGCAGGATTTGCACCTGCCGGTTCGTATTCCCAGAGGAAACCGGAATCACAGTTGCCCCCAGGGCTTCCGCGCCGTCATGGAGGCCCAGGCCGCCGGTAAAAAGGCCGTACCCGTAGGAAACATGAACAAAGTCGTCTTTCGTGCCGCCAGTCCCCACAATGGACCTGGCCGCGCTGTGGGCCCATACATCCAGGTCGTGCCTGGTATAGGCCACCACAGTCTGCTTTCCGGTCGTTCCGGAGGAGGCATGCACCCGCGCCAACTCGCTGCGGGGCACTGCTACCATACCGAAAGGATAGGTATCCCGCAGATCCTGCTTGACCGTAAAAGGAAGCTTGGACAGGTCGTCGATAGACTTGATATCTTCCGGCTTCAGCCCGATCTCATCAAATTTTTTTCGGTAAAAGGGCACATTTTCATAGCAGCGCTTCGCCATGGCAGCCAGCTTCTGAGATTGGATTTCCCGCAGAGTCTCCCGGGAGGCGCATTCAATCTCCGGCTCAAAATAGTTAGGCATGGGTAGGACATTCCTTTCTTCGCTTGGTATCGTTTGTACTTTCTTCCTCATTCTGCTGCAGATACCGGCTTTTGGTCAGCCCGTACAGGCCGCTGTCCTGAAATCCGTTTCTGTAGCGGTAATAGCCTTCGTCCCGGCCTTCCAGAAGCAGCCCTGCTTTCCGCAGCACTCTGCCAGAGACCGGATTGTTCACGGAATGAGACGCTTCCATACGATTAAGACACATCTAGTCAAAAGGAAGGTGTCTCTTCTTGAGCTTATCAGGAAAACCTCAGGCCTGATAGCCCAGTTCAAAGGCCTTTTTATTCATCTCCAGAAATTTTCCAGGAACACAGTGCTCCAACGCATTGAGCCAAATCTCTTTTTCTACGTCCATTCCCCTGGCCATGGCGCCGATCAGCACCACATTGACGGCCTTTGCCGAACCTGCCTGCTCTGCCAGGGAAAGAGCGTCCACCGCCAGCAGCTTTACACCCTTTCCACTGATGGCCTCCAGAAGCCCCTCCGGATACTCTGCCACTCCTGTGATAACGGGCATCGGATCAATCCGCTGCGTGCTGGTCACCAGGGTTCCTCCAGCCTTCAGATAGGGCAAAAATCTGGCTGCTTCCAACTGTTCAAACGCCAGCACTACATCCGCCTCGCCTGTTTCGATCACGGGAGAGGCCACCTTTTCACCATAGCGCACATAGGTCACCACGGAGCCTCCCCGCTGGCTCATCCCATGCACCTCGCTGACCTTTACGTCAAACCCCTCATTCATCATGGCATAGCCCAGGATACGGCTGGCTAGCAGCGTACCCTGTCCACCAACGCCTACGATGATTACGCTTTTCACTTCACTCATATTTTTCTCCGTCCTTTCCAAAGTCAGGCGATGGCATTCTTGGCGCAGAGAGAGGTACAAACTCCGCAGCCCACGCACTGGGTGGCGTCAATCACTGCTTTTCCGCCGCGCATGCTGATTGCAGGGCAGCCAATTCCCATACAGGCCTTACAGCCGATGCATTTCTCCGGATCCGCTTTCAGCGGGGCAGAATGCTTGACATATTTCAGCAGCGCGCAGGGCCTGCGGCTGATGATTACAGAGGGTTCCTCTGCTTGAAGTTCCTCTTTCAGGGCTGCTGTGACAGCCTTCAGGTCATAGGGGTCTACCACACGGACCCTGCCGATCCCCACTGCGCGGCACAGCGCCTCCAAATCCACTGCCGCAGCGGGATCCCCTTTGATGTTGTATCCCGTCGTGGGATTCTGCTGGTGGCCTGTCATGCCGGTGATGGAGTTGTCCAGAATGATGACCACTGAATTTGAACGGTTGTAGGCGATATCAATCAGGCTGGTAACGCCGGAATGAATAAACGTAGAATCGCCGATTACCGCTACCGACTTCTTTTCCGCCTCTGCGCCTCTTGCCTTATTGTAGCCGTGCAGGGCGGAGACGGAAGCGCCCATGCAGATGCAGGAATCCATAGCGTTCAACGGCGCGGACGCTCCCAACGTATAACAGCCGATATCGCCGCTGACATAAACTTTTTCCCGCTTCAGAGCGTAAAACACGCCCCGATGAGGGCAGCCGCAGCACATCACAGGCGGGCGCACGGGAATCTGCTGTTCCAGGGAGACGCTTTCCGCCTCCTCCCCGGTGAGAAGTTTTCTGACAATTTTCTGCGAGAATTCCCCACAGCGGGGAAATTTTTCTTTGCCAATGACAGAAAGCCCTAGCTTCTTGCAATGGGTCTCGATAAAATCATCCAGTTCCTCAACCACATAGACGGTTTCCGCCTTTGCGGCAAAATCCAGGATCAGCTTCTCCGGCAGCGGATAGGCCATCCCAAGCTTGAGATAGTTGACGCTGTCCCCCATAGCTTCTTTCACATACTGATATGAAATACCGGAAGTGATGATGGAAACCTTGGCGCCGTGATCCTCCACACAGTTGATCCCGGCCTTTTCCGCCCATTCCGTCAGCTTGAGAAGCCGCTGCTCCACCGCCACATGCTTCGGCTTTGCAAAAGCAGGCAGCATCACATTCTTTGCAGGATTTTTTTCATAAGGCTTCAGAGGGAGTTCGGTGCGATCCTCGCATTCCACAATACTGCGGGAATGGGAAACGCGTGTGCATAGGCGAAGGATGACAGGCGTATCAAATTCTTCGGAGAGTTCATAAGCCAGCTTGGTAAATTCCTTGCACTCCTGAGAATCCGCAGGTTCCAGCATGGGGAGCTTTGCCGCCTTGGCGTGGTTGCGGGAATCCTGCTCGTTCTGAGAGGAATGCATGCCCGGATCATCCGCCACAGCCAGAACCATACCGGCGTTTACGCCGATATAGCTCATGGTGAATACCGGGTCCGCCGCCACATTCAGGCCCACATGCTTCATGGCGCAAAAAGAACGTGCGCCGCCGAGAGACGCGCCGCTGGCCACCTCTGCCGCCACCTTTTCGTTGGGAGCCCATTCGCTGAACATCTCATCATACTTGGCCGCCGCTTCCGTAATCTCCGTGCTGGGCGTGCCGGGATAGCTGGAGATTACCCGCACTCCCGCCTCATAAAGACCTCTGGCAACCGCCTCGTTGCCCAACAGAAGTTGTTTTTCCATATGTAAATTCCTTTCCACGCTGTAAAAGCGCACTTATTCCTCCGGTTGATTTCTCAGGTCCAGCACTCGCTTTGCCTTGCCCTGAAACCGTTCGAGACTCTTGGGTTCCACCAGGGTCACCCTGGTTTCCAGCCCCAGAACACTCTTCAGACGGTCATGAATCTTTCTCTGCAGAGACTCCAGTTCCCCAAAGCTTTCCAGCAGCGAACCATCTACCAGTTCTACCTTGACCTCCAAATTGTCCATGAAATTCTTCTTGCGAACCACCAGCTGATAATGAGGTCCCACGTTTTCCGTTGCCACCAGGACGCTTTCAATCTGGGAGGGAAATACGTTTACTCCCTTGATGATCAGCATATCGTCGGTTCTGCCCATCACCTTGTCCATGCGCACATGGGTTCTGCCGCACCTGCAGGGCTCGTAGTTCAGCCGGGTGATATCCTTGGTACGATACCGCAGCACCGGCATGCCTTCCCGGGTCAGAGTGGTCACTACCAGTTCACCCGCCTCTCCAGGCGCTTTTTGTTCCAGCGTCTCCTGGTCTATAATTTCCGGCAGGAACGCATCCTCTGCAAAGTGCAGGCCGCAGCGGTATTCACACTCTCCCGATACGCCCGGGCCGGTAAGCTCCGTCATGCCGTAATTGTCTGTAACCCGTATTCCCAGAGTTTCCTCGATACGCCCCCGCATCTGTTCCGTACAACCCTCGCTGCCGAGGATGCCATGCCTGAGTTTGGCATAAGCCTCCTTCGGATAGCCGCTCTCCTGCACCAGCTCTCCCAAATACAGCGCATAGGAAGGGGTGGCCACCAAACCGGTAACACCAAAATCACGAAGCATCATCAGCTGCTTTTCCGAATTGCCGGAAGACGCCGGAATGACCGTGGCCCCTGCCTTCTCCAACCCAAAATGCAGGCCCAGCGCGCCGGTAAACAGGCCATAGCCAAAGGAAATCTGAATAATATCCTCCTGTGTAACGCCTGCCGCCGTGACAATGCGCGCCACATAATCGGACCAGTTATCAATATCCTGTTTCGTATAGACGCCAACGGTAGGTTTTCCCGTCGTGCCGGAGGAAGCATGAATCCGCACGATATCCTTCATGGGCTTCGCCAGCAGACCAAAGGGATAGTTGTCCCGGATATCCTCCTTCGTGGTGAACGGGATATACTGCAGGTCGGAAAGCGCTTTTATTTTATTCCCCGAAGTGATTCCCGCCTGAGATAGGCGTGCGTGATAGAAAGGCACATTCTCATAACAGTAATCCACCATGCGGCGCAAACGCTCAAGCTGCAGCGCCTCAATATCCGCCCGCTTCATGGTTTCGATTTCTTTTTGAAAAAACACGGAATCAGACTCCCATCCTCTGTGATATCGGCCGCGGCCGTCCCGGCTTTGCCCAGCCATTTTTTTGCTTTAAATTGCAAAAGCAGTTGTCCTTTATTTTACCGCAATTTTCTCTCTTTTGCAACAGCTTTTCCAAAACTGGTTTTTTCTAAGCACTGCGGCTGGCCGCTCCATCCTCCCGCCTCTCTCATGGACGCTGTTTTTCCTCCAGATGGGTAGTTCGAAACCGCTCCATCCTTGCAGCTAACCAAGGCAGATGAATTTCGAATTTCGGCCCAAACCTGGTATCCTTGCTCAGCTCCCGGGTAGATAGGATGCAGCGCCAGGTAAACTCTGTGGCAATTTCACAGGCCTCAAAAAGGCACATACCGTTTAAAAGGCCGCCCAAAAGTGCAGAGGCAAACAGATCCCCTGTACCGTGATAAAGGCCCTCCACCCGCTGGCGAAAGAAAAACCGCATTTCCCCAGTCCTGCCGTCCAGGCAGGCTGTCCCCACCTGTTCCCGGTCCAGTGAGACGCCGGTGAGCACCGCCATTTCAGGCCCCATTTCACACAGTCTCCTCAGCACATCCTCCACATATCCTGAGGAATATGGACCCTCCCGATACGGAACACCCAGCAGGTGGCTGGCCTCCGTCAGGTTCGGCACCACCACGTCCGCAGCCCTGCAGAGTCCGGCCATTCCGTCCGCCATTTCGGGGGTGTAGGTCCGGTAAAGCTTTCCGTTATCCCCCATAACAGGATCCACAAAAACCAGCGTCTTCTTATCCTGAAACATTTGAAAAATCTGCTCTACGATACCGATCTGTGCCGCACTTCCAAGAAACCCACTGTAAAGCGCACCGAACTCACAGCCCACCTGTTTCCAATGCCTGGCCATAGGCAAAAGGTCCTCCGTTAGTTCCCGGTAGGTAAATCCCTCAAACCCGCCCGTATGGGTGGACAGCACAGCCGTAGGCAGCACGGAGGTTTCCACCCCGCAGACCGACAATACAGGCAGAGCAACCGTCAGAGAGCATTTCCCCACACCGGAAATATCGTGTATCGCTGCTGCGCTTCTTATTTGATACGTCATCTGTCACAAAATCCTTTCCCACAAAATTGCTAAAGAAAGTTTAGCCCCTGAACGTTCTCTTGTCAAATCGCGCCTTTACTTTTTTTAGGGCAAATGATAAAATAAGGAAGTATTTGAAACCATGCATGCGGAGGAGTTTTCCATGAAAGGCTATAACGACAGGAAGCGGAAGCTGTTTATTCGCATCACGGCGTCCGTGCTTGCGAGTTTGATGATTCTTTCTGCAGTATCCGTTCTCCTGTTCAGATAATGCCCACAGAGGAGGAATTTTCATGTTTGGAAAAAAAGACAGACAGGAAATCAAAATTGGCATCAACGGGATGCACTGTGAGATGTGCTCCGCACGAATGCAGAAGGCGTTTTTAGATGCAAAAGGCGTTCTGAAGGCCGAGGTAAGCCTTTCAGATAAGTGCGCCGACATCGTCTATGACGCCGGAAAAATCAGCGCAAAAGATTTAAAAAACATTGTAACGGAAACAGGTTACGAACCTGTTTGACCAGGATAGGAGCACAGGCTGTTCCGGCTGTTTTGCCGGCGCATCCTGGAAACAGCCGGTGTATGGCGGGAGTCCGCCGCCATACACCGGCTGGCATACGTAAAACAAAGCCGCCCCGCGGCATTGGAGGAACACTATGAACAGCAAGGGTAAATATTATCTCACAACAGCGATCGCTTACACTTCCGGTAAACCGCACATTGGAAACGTGTATGAAATCGTACTGGCAGACAGCATCGCCCGCTTTAAACGCCTGGAAGGCTATGACGTTTATTTTCAGACCGGAACCGACGAACACGGCCAGAAGAACGAATTGAAAGCCGAAGCCGAGGGCGTTACTCCAAAAGAGTTTGTGGACAAAGTTGCCGGCATCATCAAGGGACAGTTTGACCTGATGAATGTATCCTATGACCACTTTATCCGCACCACCGACGAGTATCATGAAAAGGAAGTCCAGAAAATTTTCAAGAAGCTCTACGACCAGGGCGACATCTACAAGGGCGCCTATGAGGGCCTCTATTGTACGGACTGCGAATCTTTCTTCACGGAAAGCCAGCTCATAGACGGGAAATGTCCTGACTGCGGCCGGGAGGTCCACCCCGCCAAGGAAGAAGCCTACTTCTTCAAGATGAGCAAATATGCCCAGCGCCTCATCGACCACATCAACTGCCACCCGGAATTTATTCAGCCTGTCTCCCGCAAGAACGAAATGATGAACAATTTCCTGCTGCCAGGCCTGCAGGATCTCTGTGTCTCCCGCACCTCCTTCAAATGGGGGATCCCGGTGGAATTTGACCCCAAGCACGTGGTATATGTGTGGCTGGACGCTTTGACCAACTACATTACCGGTATCGGTTATCACTGCGGTGGGGAGAGTGACGAACAGTTTACAAAGCTGTGGCCCGCAGACCTGCATCTGATCGGCAAGGATATCATCCGTTTCCACACCATCTACTGGCCCATCTTCCTGATGGCTTTGGATCTGCCCCTGCCGAAGCAGGTGTTCGGGCATCCCTGGCTTCTGATGAACGGCGGCAAGATGAGCAAATCCAAGGGAAACACCATCTACGCCGACGAACTGGTGGAGATGTTCGGTGTGGATGCAGTTCGCTATTTCGTGCTGCACGAGATGCCTTATGACAATGACGGCAACCTGACCTGGGAGTTGGTGACGGAGCGGACGAATTCCGACCTGGCCAATACTTTGGGCAACCTGGTTAACCGCACCATTTCCATGAGCAACAAATATTTCGGCGGCGTGGTGGAGAACACTGGGGTCTGTGAGCCCGTGGACGGCGATTTAAAAGCTGTTGTCACTGCCTGCCGCGATAAGGCCGCCGCGAAAATGGCAGACCTGAAGGCAGCGGACGCCATTACGGAAATCTTTGCGCTGTTCAAACGCTGCAACAAATATATCGACGAGACCATGCCTTGGGTTCTGGCAAAAAGCGAGGACAGCAAATCAAGGCTTGCCACTGTACTCTACAACCTTGTAGACTGTATCTGCGTAGGCGCTTCCCTGTTACAGTCCTTCATGCCCGGCACCTGCGAGAACATTTTCCGGCAGTTGAACGCTCAGCCCCGGACCTGGGAGAATCTTGACAAAACCGGCCTGTATCCCAGTGGAAACAAGGTGACGGAAACCCCTGAAATTTTGTTTGCCCGTCTGGATGTGGACGAGGTCATCGCCAAGGTTGAAGAAAAGCGGCTGGCTGCGTTGCCCCTGCCTGAAATAGAAGTGGAACCCCAGCTGTCGGAAAAGGTGGATTTCGATACTTTCTGCAAATCCGATTTCCGTGTCGTCAAGGTGAAAGCCTGCGAGGCGGTAAAGAAAAGCGACAAGCTCCTTCGATTTACCCTGGATGACGGCACCGGCACAGACCGGCAGATCCTGTCTGGAATCCATAAATGGTATGAGCCCCAGGACCTTATAGGCAAAACCCTGATAGCCATTGTAAACTTGCCCCCCAGAAAGATGATGGGGCTGGAAAGCTGCGGTATGCTGATCTCTGCCGTCCATAAAGAGAAAGGCGAGGAATGTCTGCACTTGGTCATGGCAGATGATTCCATCCCGGCGGGGGCCAAGCTTTGTTGACGGCGTTATCCAACTGCGGCCAGCCGGAAAATCTTGCAGGAGCCGCCTCCAGCGGGAATGAAAAATACGGCATTTTTGATTCCCATGCTCACTATGACGATGCGCAATTCGACGCGGACCGGGAGGAACTCCTGGGCCGCGTCCTTCCTGAAAAGGGCGTATGCGGCATTCTTAATATGGGGGCGGACCTGAAGGGCTGCAAGGATACGGTGGCCCTGACAGAGCGTTATGAATACCTCTACGGCGCAGTGGGCATCCATCCCGAATGCGCCCGGGAACTTCCGGACAATTGGCTGAACCTGCTCCGGGAGTGGCTTAAATGCGAGAAAATTGTGGCCGTGGGCGAGATCGGTCTGGATTATCATTGGTTAGAGGAATGCCCCAAGGAACGGCAGAAAAAAGTCTTTTCCGCCCAGCTGGAACTGGCTGAAGAGCTTTCTCTTCCTGTGATAATCCATGACCGGGAAGCCCATGCCGATACGCTGGAATTTTTGCAGCGGTACCGGCCCTCCGGCGTGGTACACTGTTTTTCCGGCAGTGTGGAAACCGCCAGAGAAATCCTCAAGCTGGGCATGTATATCGGCTTAGGCGGAGCTGTCACCTTCAAAAATGCCCGGCATTCCGTCGAGGCAGCCCGGGAAATCCCACTGGAACGGCTGCTTTTGGAAACAGACGCCCCCTATATGGCCCCCGTGCCCTTCCGCGGCAAACGGAACGATTCTTCCCTCATCGCCTATGTTGCGGAAAAAATCGGCGAGATTCGTGGAATTCCCGCAGAGGCTGTACTGCATGCAGCCGCAGAAAATACCCGGCGCCTGTTTGGCATAGCATGAAAACCCAATGACAGAAATGGAGCGCAATATGGAAAGTGAAACCAGTATTACCTATGAATATGGCAGAAACCTCTATATCAACCTGACAAACCAGTGCCCCAACAGCTGTGATTTTTGCCTGCGAAATAACAGTTCCGGCAGCCTGTATGCGAAAAATCTCTGGTATAGGGAAAAGGAGCCTGCCAAAGAAGAAATTTGGGAAGAGTTACAGAAAAAGGATTTGAACAGCTACAATGAGATTGTCTTCTGCGGCTACGGGGAACCTGCCTGCCGCTGGGACGATATGATGTGGCTCTGTGACCGGATCAAGGAGCACGGTTCTCACTTCATCCGTATCAATACCAACGGTCTTGCCAATCTCATCACCGGCAGACGCGCCGCGCTGGAACTTGACGGGCGGGTTGACGCGGTTTCTGTCAGCCTGAATGCCAGTACGCCGGAAGGATACGACGCTGTCTGCCACAGCAAATTCGGCCTGGAGGCATTCCCAGAAATTTTAAAATTCACCGGTACTGCGGTTCTGAATGTTCCACACGTACGTATGACTGTGGTGAGCACTATGCCCCAAAAGGAAATTGAGGCGTGCAAAAGGGTCTGCGAACGGATAGGCGCAGATTTTCATGTGCGCGAATACATCAGCAAATGACCGGAAAACATAAGTCATACAGGTTCTCTGTCTTTGATGGAAGCCCGCACGAAAAATTTGACAGATGAAAGAAAGGAAGCCGAGAGGCCGCACACATCCTTCCCAAAGGGTTTGTATAGGCCAGCTCGCATGGATTTTTATATGAAAAAGACTCTATTGTCACTTCTGCTCCTATTCTCTTTGCTGCTTTTGACCGGCTGCGGCACTGTTGGTTCTGAAAGCGAATCGGTGATTGAAGGTTCGCTGGAGGAACTGCTTGCCAAGGTCACAGAAGGGGTAGAGCCCGATATCATGGTGATGGAAACACCCCTCACCCAAGAAAACTTTTCTTCCTATCTCTTCATCGACTATGTGGAGGGTAGCGAGGGGCTTGCTTCCGATGCAGCAATCAATGCCATCGCCCATTCCGTCGTTTTGCTACGCCTGCCGGAAGGCGCGGATGCGGCCGAGATTCAGAAAGAGATTGAGGAAAATCTCAATCCCAGAAAATGGGTCTGTGTGGAAGCGGAATCCAGCAAGGTGGCAAGGCACGGCAATCTGATTCTGGTGGCAATGTCCTCCAAGGATGCCGTCAATAAAGCCGTTTCCAACTTCGATGCATTGTCAAAGTAACTCCAGAGAAAGAGGAAGCGTTGCATGGCGCTTCCTCCTCTCTTTATTATCAGGAAAGAAAGGAAGACCAGCCGATGAAACAATCTGTCCTTCACAGCTGTGATATGGATGTGCTCACTGCCATTGAGACCCGCCGGAGCATCCGTAGGTACACCGGGGAGCCTGTAAGCGAAGAAATGCTGCACACTCTCCTCCATGCGGGTTTCTGTGCGCCAAGCGCTAAAAACTGCAGGCCCTGGGAATTTGTCGTAGTACGGAGCAGAGATAAGCTGAAGTGCTTTTCTGAGCATGCACAGTACCAAAAAATGGCGGAGCATGCCGCCTTTGCCATTGTGGTATGCGGAGATACCAGAAGGCTGGATCATCACGACTTACTTCTCAACGACTGCTCCGCTGCAGTGGAAAACATTCTGCTGGCAGCACATGGACTTGGGTTGGGCGCCGTGTGGTGCGGCATCGTAAACGAGCTGGTGAACTTTTTCCGGCAGCAGCTCAGCCTGCCGGAAGAGGTGCTTCCTGTGGCGCTGGTGGCAGTGGGCCATCCCGCCGAAGAACGTCCCGTCCCGGAACGCTACGATCCCAGCCATGTCCATTTTGAGGCTTACCAGTCCAAAAATTGACGCTTCCAGGTACCGGCATGAATCAAAAGAAACCAGGGAAAGAGCGACAAAAATGCCGCTCTTTCCCTGGTTTCATATCACTACCAACACCAGCGCGGTCACATCGTCCTCATGCCCGTCGCTGCGGCGTCTCTTCGCCTCTTCCGTAATCCGCTCCGCCAGGGTGTTGGGGTTTTCCTCTTCGTCACAGTTGGCTACGAAATCCACCAGCCACTCTGTACCGGAGGCTACCACCCCATCGGAAACCAGAACGACCACATCCCCTGCAGTCAGCTCACGTTCTGTCACGGCAAATTCTACCGAAGGCATGATCCCGACCGGCATGGAAGACGCTTCAATTAGCTCCGTCCTCCTGCCCCGGCGCACAACGGAACCTGCGGCGCCGGCCTTACGGAACTCTGCCTTTCCGCTGAACAAATCGATACAGGCGATATCCATTGTCGCCAGGGATTCGTCGCCGGATTTTGCAATCAGCGCAGAGTTCACTGTCTGAAGCATGCTGTCAAACCCGATCCCCGCCTTTAAAAGGCTTTCCGCCATAGCGGCCGTCATGGCGCCGTCCACAGCTGCGCGTCCTCCGGTTCCCATACCGTCGCTCAAAATGGCCACCAACCGGCCGCATCCATCGTAAAACACATTGGTGCTGTCTCCGCAAAAGGCCCCGTTGCCCGCACTGTATTGGGCAAAGCCCCTGGACACCTCAAAGGAGGGGCGCTGACACATCTGAATCCGGCATTTATCTTCGGCAACACTCACGCAGGGCGGAGAAAAACTGCGTCCGCAAGCCGCGGAGATCTCCCTGGTGAAGGTGGCGCGATTGATCCGTTTTTGTCTGTCCTTCCCCACCTCTGCCTCAATGGTCATACGGTCGAATTTGTCAATGCGGCAGCATACCTCCAAAGGCGTCACCCCATTGTCCCGCAGGATATCTTCAACGCGCTGGGCAGCTTCCTCATCAAAATGCTCATAGAGGGAGAACTCCCCCGCCATCTCTTCCAGGATGCCTGCTGTTGTGCGGAAATGTTCTTCCACCACTTCCCTCACCTGCGCTGTGCGCAGCTCCGCTGCCTCTTTCATCAGGTAACGGTTATAATTCTTGTTTATGGCGTCCCGCATCTCTCCCACACGGCCGCAGCGGTCGGCAAACTCCTTGGTAAAGTCAGAGCTCTCCACCTTGCCCCGCTCCTTCAGCACAACAGAAAAACTGGCAAAATTCTGCAGAGTCTGCTCCTTGTGCTTGCGCCAACACACCGCGCTCATCCCGCAGCCCGCGCAGATCGTCTCCGTGGATTTATTATATACCCCTTGCAAGTCAGGGGCGCACACAGAGGAAAGCTTTTTAGAAATTTCATCCACCGAGGTATATACGTTGGTCAGCGCTTCCGCGGCGTATCGCAGCCTCATCACAATATTGCCCCGCAGCGCGCCTCCGCTCAAAGTATCCTTCCTCACGCCGAACATCTCGGAGAGGCGGCGGCTTTTCGGTAAAAACATGTAGAGGATGGTGGCTGCCGCCACTTCAATCGCGCCGGTAAGTATTTGAGGCTCTCCGCCCGCCTGCAGGGAAGCCACACCGTGAGAGATGATAAATGCAGCCGCAGTTGCCACCTTTCCCATAGGGGCAAACACCCCGGCCATCAAACCGCCCAGGCCATAAGCCCCGGAAAGGTAGGAAAGCCCCGCTGTTGAGAGCCCCTGAATCGCCCCCGCTGTCACACCGGCAACCGATCCTCCGCCAATCCCCCCTACTCTGGCGCAGTAGATTACCATCAGAATCATCAAAATCCGGCCAATGGAAACGCCGGAAATCGTGACGTCAGAAAAAGCCAGCACTACAATTCCCGCTGTCACGGTCAAAGCCGCCACATCCGCCGTCTCAAACAGCCCATCCTCACGGCGGGAAACCAGCAGATTGGAAGTGCGGTTCAAAAAGTAAGCGCACCCTGCTCCCAAAAAGGATTCCGCCACATAGAGTGCGGCAGAATAGGTGATGGAACCGTTGAGGAATACCATAGTCATCCCAGTGAGCAGCAGCGGCAGAAAAGTAACCACAGGTGCGTAAAGCGGATGGGTATTCACATTTTTCAGCTCGGAAAGGGACCAACGAATAGCCGCCACCGCAACCAGCGCCGCTGCATATCGAGCCGGTACATAGACCGGAGAAGGGATTAAGTAGCCGATAAACGCTCCTAAAACCGCGCCCCAAAGCCCGCCCTTGGGTACAGAAGCCGCCACCGCCACACCAAAAGGAGAATATTTGCCGAACACCAGGCCACGGGAACAGAGCATGCCAACCAAAAAGCTGACAGCTGTCACCACGATCTTTCTGGCGTAGGAGGAATTGAGATATTCCCCCATTCGCCCAAAAAATTGCCGAACCTTGCTTTCTTCCACCGAAAACACCGCCTCAAATGATATTATGGGAAACCAGCTATGCCGTTTACCTTGAAATTATACCCATGAGATTCAGAAGTTTCTGTCACTTACAGGAGGCGATATTCTGTCATTTTCCCTGTTAAAATCTATCATAATAAAAGTTATGTAGACTAAACGATCTATCTTGCCAAAAAATATTATGTAAATTTATTATGTCGCTTTAATGGGCAAACTGTAACAGTGGAAGTCTGGCTGTGCACACAGGATAGATTGGTTCCTTTCTCACGCACTCTCAAAATGGCGATTGACTTTTTTTTCCGAAAAGCATATAATGAACGACAAATAGAACACGATAAACCCTGGAACGGGAGAAGTAGCAGGCAACCTCTTTCTTCAGAGAGCCGCAACCGGTGAAAATGCGGCGGAAGACCCCTTGTGAATGGCCCCGGGAGGGCGCATTGGAACCCGCAGCCCGCTGCGGCAGTATTGTGCGACGTATTTCCGCGTTAAGGAATTGAGCGGACGGAGGAATTCCGTCAATTTGGGTGGTACCGCAGGAATATTCTCCTGTCCCTTTTTCGGAAGGGACAGGAGTTTTTTTTATTTTATATTATCTCTTTCATCTTTTTCACAGAATCTCATTGCAGAAAGCGAGTGCAAACTATGGAATATCAGTTTTCAGAGCGTGTACAAAATTTGAAGCCCTCGGTCATCCGGGAAATCCTCAAGTATTCTTCCGACCCAACGGTAATCCCCTTGTCAGCGGGCAATCCGGCTCCGGACGCCTTCCCCTACGACGCCATCTCCAGCCTTTCGGCAGAGCTGCTGCAGAACGCCCCCATCGAGGCACTGCAATACAGCGTAACGGAGGGATATCTGCCGCTGCGGCAGCATCTTCTGCGATATATGAAGGAAAAGTACGGTGCTGGTACAGAAACAGACGATATTCTCATCACAAGCGGCGCACAGCAGGTGATGGACCTTTTGACCAAAACCCTTCTGAACGAAGGGGATACGGTTCTCTGTGAAGCGCCCAGCTTTATCGGTTCCCTGAACACCTTCCGTTCTTACCGGGCCAGGCTGGTAGGGATTCCTATGGAAGCAGACGGTATCGATGTACAACAGTTGGAACAGGCCCTCAACACAGAAAAAAATGTAAAATATCTCTATACCATCCCCAACTTCCAAAACCCCTCCGGCATCACCATGAGCCTTGCAAAGCGCAAAAAAGTCTATGAGCTCTGCCGGGATCACAACGTTATCGTGCTGGAGGACAATCCTTATGGGGAGCTGAGGTTTGAGGGCGAGCCTCTTCCCCCGATCAAATCCTTTGACCAGGAAGGTGTTGTCATGTATGCCGGGACCTTTTCCAAAGTGATTGCGCCTGGCATGCGTGTGGGCTACGCGATCGGTCCCAAGCCTTTGTTCCAGAAAATGGTGGTCTGTAAGCAAGGGGAGGACGTCCATTCCAATATCTGGGCACAGATTGTCTGCCACCGGTTTATGACCCAGTATGATTACGAGGCTCATCTTAAGAGCCTGCAGGAAATATACCGCAGGAAAAGCAAAAATCTGCTGGACGCTATGGAACAGCACCTGAAGCCTCTTATCACCTGGAACAAGTTCGAGGGCGGACTGTTTGCCTGGTGTACCTTGCCAAAGGAAATTGACATGATGGAATTCGTGAACAAGGCGTTGGAACGTCACGTGTGCGTCGTGCCTGGAACTGCTTTCCTGACAGACGAAAACGAGCCCTGTTCTTCCTTCCGCATCAATTATTCTACCCCTACCGACAAGCAGGTTACCGAGGGAATCCGTATCCTTGGCGAGATTGCCCGTGAGATGATGCCGTAAGCAAAGGCGGCACGAAAGAATCCAAAAAAGGAGAGAGCAACATGGAACCCACACAAAAAAAACGTGTTTTAAGTATGATTCAGCCCACAGGCACCTTTACTTTGGGCAACTATCTGGGAGCGCTGAAGAACTTTGTACGCCTGCAGGACGATTATGAGTGCGTCTACGCTCTGGCCGACCTGCACGCCATCACTGTGCGTCAGGAGCCTGCGGCTTTCCGCAAAAATATCCTGGAAGCCTATGCCCTGATGCTGGCCATCGGCATTGACCTGAAACGGAGCGTTTTCTTTATTCAGAGCCAGGTAGCAGAGCATGCACAGTTGGCCTGGGTGCTCAACTGTTACACCCAGTTCGGTGAGCTTTCCCGGATGACCCAGTTCAAGGACAAATCCCAAAAGCATGCGGATAACATCAATGCGGGCCTGTTCACCTATCCCTGTTTGATGGCAGCCGACATCCTGCTGTATCAGGCGGACTACGTCCCCATCGGAGCCGACCAGAAGCAGCATTTGGAACTGGCCAGGAACGTGGCTGAACGTTTTAACGGCCTGTACAGCCCCACCTTTACTGTGCCGGATCCTATCATTGCTGAGCACGGGGCGCGTGTTATGTCCCTGCAGGATCCCACAAAGAAAATGTCTAAATCCGACGAAAATGCGAACAGCTTTATTACTGTGCTGGATGATCCCGATACGATTATACGCAAATTCAAGCGTGCGGTGACGGACAGTGAAGCCTGTGTCCGTTTTGCAGAAGGCAAAGACGGCGTCAACAATCTGATGGGGATTTATTCCTCCATTACCGGAAGGAGTATGGAGGAGATTGAAAGAGAATTTGACGGGAAGGGCTACGGTGATTTCAAACCAACTGTGGCGGAGGCCGTCATCGAGGAACTGCGCCCCATCCAGGAGCGATACCGGAACCTGATTGCTGACAAAGCCTACCTGGAACAATGCTATAGGGAGAATGCGCCCAAGGCACAGGCTATAGCCCGCCGGACCCTCTCCAAGGTGATGAAAAAAATCGGTTATCTGCCGCTGTAGCCGGTTGAAACAGCAGGAAAGCCGTGGGACAAGGATTTTCTTCAAATCCTTGCCCCACGGCTTTTTCACGTGTCTTTACTCTCACCGTGGAACCGGAGGCTATCCTCAGATCCGGTGATTCAGAAAGGCAGCAGCGCGGTGCGGCCCTCCTCTGCTCCTGCAAATTATGACTGGGGAACAGTCCTTCACGGCTTTTCTCCTGCTGCGTAAAAAAAGATCCTCCGTCCGGGGGATCTTTTTTGTCGCTAAATGTTCTGATAATCCTCAATAATCTTCCTTGCAAGCCTTGCATCCACCCGCACGAAACCTGCGGGATCCACGAAATCTAGCGCCCGGAGAACTTCCTGGGACTGCTTGTATACGTCCAGTTTGGTGGAATGATATACAGGCTCATTGGTCTGGGGCAGAAAGATGGCAAACTCCATTTCCCCGTTATCCACCCGGCTGAAATAGGCATGTACCCGGGATACCTTGTAAGTATTCCGAATAATCCCGCACAACGCATTTTTCACCAATTCAACTGCCGTGTCATCATAGCCTGCATCGAAAATCAAAATCTTTTCCTTCAGTTCGGCCAGATTTTTCACACTGCGCTTTGTAAAGCTTTTCACCGCCTCTGTTGGCTCTGCATTGTTGCCGCTTCCTCCCGGGGTGACGCAAACGATGTATCCCGCCTCGGGATCCGTATACAGGAAGGGGTATGCCATGGCGGCAAAATAATTGCAGCGTTTGCAGCGCCAGTCGAACAGTGTCTCATCCAGCAGCATCTGTTTGAGATCCGGATTCTCTCCGGCATTGATGCTGGAATAGAGCCGGTACTTCTGCGGCTCCCCGCACTGCGGGCAGACTATTTCCTTTGTAATCTCCGTCGACATGCAGTCCTCCAAACTCAGCCTTCAAAAGGCAGATTGTCATTCTCATCAGGCGAGGCGGGCTCTGTACCCTCCTGTTTCGGAGAAATATCCCCCTCCAGGGAAATCTCTTCCTCCATCAAAGCGCCGGCAGCCGTTTCCTCTGTGGGTGCGGGAATAACCTGTACATCAGAAAGGTCAATTTCCTCCCGGTTTCCGTCGGATGCAGGAATCTCTTCCCCGCTATAAAATTTTTCCAGTTGCTGCAGAGCCGCATCCAGCCTCGCTTCGATAGCCTCCAGTTCCGCGCAATGGGGCTCTGTCACAGCATTTGACGGATCCCGCAGGTTGTTGTAATAATACCTTCCCAAAGCCAGATATTCCTTTTCCGCGGCCTGCTCCTCACATTTGATTACCGTGCGGATGCGGTTGAGATAGGCTGCTTTCCGATTCTTCTCCCCCACATAACTAACGGCGTCTCCCAACGCTCTTCCAAAAGTCTTTAAAAATTCCATAACAATACCATCCTTTCCGGCATGAGTAAGATGCAGTATATATAGTAGTATTATAGCGCATATTTTCCAAAAATAACACCCTTTTTTTCAGTTCGGACAGAAACCATTCCAGATTCCCCTTTTTCGCTTTTGTCCGTCATTTCAGGTCAAATATTTTGGATTGAAGTGCAGGTTATTCCATGTTAGAATAAAATGATTTCAGATTGAGGAGGGGACAAAAATGGAACAGCTGACAGAACGGCTTTCCCACATCAAAATGTTTGTCCTGGATATGGATGGGACCATCTATCTGGGCGAACATCTCTTTCCCTTTACCAAACGATTTCTCAGCCAAGTGACGAGAAGCGGAAGGGAATACTGCTTTTTTACCAACAACAGCTCCAAAAACAGAGAGGCATACCTGAAAAAGCTTTCCCACATGGGAATTGAAATTTCTGAAGATAAAATGCTGCTTTCAAACGGAGTCATCTTGGAGTGGCTAAAGGAAAACCGTCCCGGAGAGAGCTGCTATGTGGTGGGGACGCCATCGCTTCTGGCCGATTTTCAGAATGCAGGCATTCCCTTAGATGAAGAGAACCCAGACCTGGTGATTTTAGGGTTCGACACGACGCTTACTTATGAAAAGCTTTCCAAAGCCTGCGCTTTTATCCGGTCCGGCAGGCCTGTCTTCGGCGTCAATCCAGACCTAAATTGTCCGGTGGAGAATGGCTTTATCCCAGACTGCGGCTCCATTGCAGCCCTGGTAAAGGCTTCTACCGGTGTTTCCTGTGAATTTTTCGGCAAACCTTCTCCCCACACGCTTCAGTACATGCTTCGGAAAACCGGCTGCCACCCCGAAGAGCTTGCCGTAGTGGGTGACCGCCTATACACTGACATTGCTGTGACGGACGGCTCGCAGGTTACGTCTATTCTGGTGATGAGCGGAGAAACCACGCCGGAACTGCTGACGCAGAGCGCCATTCAACCGGACCTTGTGGTCCGGGATCTGGACGAGCTGGCCAATTTGCTCAGCTGATTTTCAGTATAAACAGAAGAGGAGAAGTGAACTTATGAAGAAGGGCGGTTATCTCGACCTGTTTCTCACCTTTGCCCGAATCGGCGGCCTCACCTTTGGGGGAGGTTACGCCATGCTGCCCATGCTGCAGAAAGAAGTGGTGGAAAACAGAGGCTGGGCCACAGAGGAAGAACTTCTGGATTACTATGCAGTGGGGCAATGTACGCCGGGTATCATTGCCGTCAATGTAGCCACCTTTATCGGCCATAAAGAAAAAGGAATTTTAGGAGGTATCTGCGCCACACTGGGTGTTGTAGCGCCCTCTTTTTTTATCATCCTGGTTCTGGCTGCTTTTATCCGTAATTTCGCAGACAATATCTACGTAGCCCACGCCCTTGCCGGAATCCGTGTCGCTGTGGCCGCCCTGGTGGTAGACGCCGTTATCAAGCTCTGGAAAAAGGGCGTCAAGGATCTTCTGGGAATTCTACTCTTTATCCTTGTATTTGTGCTTTCTGTGGCATTTTCTCTTTCCCCTATTTGGGTGGTACTAGGTGCGATTCTTTTGGGGCTCTTTTACGGAAGATTCGTGCCCTCCCGGAAAAGCGGGGTGAAATGAAATGCAAATCTTCTTTTTGTTATTCTACGAATTCTTCAAGGCAGGGCTGTTCGCTATTGGCGGCGGGCTGGCCACTCTGCCCTTTCTCTATGAAATGGCGGAAAAGTACACCTGGTTTGATGTAGAAATCCTTTCAGATATGATTGCTATTTCCGAATCTACCCCAGGCCCTCTGGGTGTAAATATGGCCACCTATGCCGGTTATAACTGCGGCCATCAGGCCGGTGGATTCCTTGGCGGACTTTTGGGAGCTCTTGTTGCTACCGTCGGTTTGATTCTTCCATCCATCATCATCATTATCATCGTAGCCAATTTTCTGAAGAAATTTCAAGAAAACAAGCTGGTAAACGATGCTTTCTATACTCTGCGCCCCGCCGTAACCGCTCTGATTGCGGCCGCCTGCTTCAGCATCCTCCAGGTAGCTCTGCTGAACCTTCCAGGCTTCCAGGCCAGCGGAAACCTTCTGACCCTGTTCAACCTGCCCGCCATCCTGCTGTTCGCCGTGCTTTTTTTCGCTATGCGTATGTGGAAGAAACTGCACCCCATCGTCTTCATCGCCGTCGCCGCCGTGATGGGAATATTGCTGCGTCTCTAACACAGTATATTCTTTCCTTTCGTGAAAATACTAAAGAAAAAGCGGAAGAAAGGAAAGGTATCGCAATGGATTACCTGAATGCATTTTGGGTGGGTGGGCTGATCTGCGTATTGGGCCAGCTGCTCATTGATCTGACAAAGCTCACCCCAGCCCGGATTATGGTGCTATACGTCACTCTGGGTGTAGCTTTAGGCGCCTTAGGGCTTTACGGACCGCTGGCAGATTTTGCCGGCTGCGGCGCCACTGTCCCCCTCTCAGGATTTGGCTGGGCTCTTTCGGAAGGGGTTCGTGAGTCCATCGGGAAGCAGGGATTTCTCGGCGTCTTTACCGGAGGAGTGACCGCAGGAGCCGCCGGAATTGCCGCCGCCGTATTCTTCGGTTATCTGGCCGCCCTGATTGCAAAACCCAAAGACAAGGCCTGACAGAAAAAATTTCCCGGCAGAAAACAAAAACAGTTTTTGTTTTCTGCCGGGATTTTTGAGTTATGCCGTGTCCTGTTACGGGAGCTCATTTCCCGCTGACAGATAGATTTTGTACCAGTCTTCACGGGAAAGCCTTACGTTGCCCGCCGTGCAAATATCCTGCAGCCGCTTCGGATTTGTGGTGCCCACAATCGTCTGGATCCTGGCCGGGTGGCGCTGAATCCACGCCACGCAGAGCGCCGTTTTGGAAATCCCATACTTTTCAGAAAGCTCCGCAAGCGTTTTGTTGAGTTCCGGGAATTTTTCATTATCCACAAACACGCCTTCAAAGAAACCGTACTGGAAGGGTGACCATGCCTGAATCGTGATCCCTTTCAGCCTGCAGTAATCGAGAATTTCCCCATCCCTGTCCTCTGCGTGGCAAAAATCCGTATTGGTGCGCAGCGCGTGGTCAATCATACCGGTATGCATAATACTCAGCTGCAGCTGGTTCACCAGAATCTTCTGCTTCAGTGAGGACTGCAGCAGTTCCAGCTGTCTGGAATTGAAGTTGCTGACGCCGAAATACCGTACCTTACCAGAGGATTCAAGGGCTGTAAAAGCCTCCGCCACCTCATCCGGCTCCATCAGTGCGTCGGGACGATGCAGCAGCAGCACATCCAGATGATCGGTTTGAAGCCGCTTTAGGCTGCCATCCACACTTTCCAGGATATGTTCCTTGGAAAAATCATATCTGCCAGGCCGGATTCCGCATTTGCTCTGCAGAACCATCTGCTCCCTCAACTCCGGCGACTGCTTCAGCAGTTTTCCAAACACCGCCTCGCTCTCTCCGCCGCCGTAAATATCGGCGTGGTCAAAAAAATCAACACCGCATTCCAACGCCGTATGGACATAGGCCTCCAGATCGTTGACCTCCATACCGTTGATCCGCATGCACCCCAGAGCGATCTCCGAGGCCATAAGCCCTGAATTCCCAAGATTGATTTTTTTCATACAAAATGACTTCCTTTCTGATTATGACTTTAAAGTCGTGGATAAGTACAAGCCCTGTCTCAGGTCAATACAGCTTGAGAACAAAGCTCCGTCTGCCTGCACAAAATTTGGCAATCCGCCCCCGGCCGAAGATTTTCGTCCAAAATCACCTCTCCTATGCGGTCTGCAACTATTCTGCCATGAACGGGGTTTTTCACGCTCAAGATCTCTCCTCTGACTGTGGCATCCACCTCGCTGTTCTCGAATGAAAGGTCTGTTCCCTCCATTTCACAGTCTTCCAGCACCAGTCCCCTGGCATAACACAGCGGCTGGGTGCCGATAATCCTGCAGCGAACCAGACGAAGGTTTTCCGAATACCATGCAAGGTACTCCCCTTTGACAACGCTGTCTACCACAGTTACATTCTTACTGTGCCAAAATGCATCTTTGGTGTCTAAATAAGAATTGCGAATTACCGCATCTTCCACATATTGAAAGGAATACTTCCCTTTCAGCTTCAAATCCTTAATTTCCAGATTCCGGCACTCAAAAAATGGATATTCAGACTCCAGCGTACAGGATTCCAACATGGTTTTGCGGCAAAACCATCCGAACTCCGGCGATTGTATTTTGCAGCGCACAAGACAGACATCTTCACACTCCCGCAGGGCTTTAATACCTCCCAGCACGGAATCTTCAATCCGGATATTGCTGTCATACCAGAGCGCTGCCCGACAAGTATCCGTCATGCGGCAATTGTGAAGCTCTGTACTGCGGACATGCCAAAACGGGTAACGCAGTTCAAAATCGCAGTCGCTCACCAGCAGCTCCGAGCATTCTTTCAGTGCAGATTCCCCATCTGCCGGACCGGCAAAAGTACAGTTTCGCACTTCCGCATGATGCAGCCCGTAAAGAGCCCGCTCTTCATCCAAGGTCAAATTCTCATAGGTGGCTTTCCCCAAACTATTTCTTCCTCTCTTTGAATCGCTGTTTTATTTAAGAATAACATCTAAAGCTAACTTTAAGTCAAGGCCTATTTGATTCTTTTTCAAAATAAAAGCCTTTCCGTTAGAAAAAAGCAGGACCGTTCACTCAATTTGCCTGCGCAGCTGATTCTCCTTTGCCATCAGGCCTTTTTCATATCGGTCAATCTTCTGATTCAGCCGGTCCAGTGATTTCTGCATATCCTCCATGCGCCTTATCAGCAGGCTGCGCTGTTCCCGCAGCAGTCCCTTCCGCGCTTCTATGGTGGAATCCCCCTGCCGGAACAGGGCTACATACTCAATTAATGCCTCAATCTGCACGCCGGCCGCCCGCATGCACTTCATCAACTCTATCCATTTGCAGGATTCCTCATCATACTCCCGGATTCCGCTTTTGCTGCGCGGAACCGGCGGAATCAGACCGATCTTTTCATAGTAGCGCAGCGTATCTGCTGTAATGTCATACTTTCTGCTGACCTCTGCAATTGTCATTGCATTATTTTCTCCCCTTCCACAGGCCGCGTCATTGACAGCAGCGCCAATATGCCTAGCACTGCTTTCCTGTCAGTATATGCCCTGGAGTGGACTTCAAGTCAAGAGAATTCCTTCGGAAACCTCTTGAGCAATGTCCTGAAATGAAAAAACGTACGGGAGAATCCCCCCATACGTTTTCTTCCGCCTGACACTTTACTTTACTGTTTTTTGCTCTTCCGTCACCGCTTTTCTCAAAGCGACAAAAAGCAAAACAATTCCGGCTCCTGTCAAAATATGGCCCAATCCCGCCATATCGGAAATCGCCGCGTCCATCCCTCTGGCAGGAGAGAGTTCCAGCACCTGCACAACGCCCCGTACGAAAAGCATCACAGCAGTGAGAGATACGCCCACATGATAAAGAGGCCAGAACACTCGAAAGCTGCGTTGTTCCGTCAAGGGGAATTGACGGGCGAACAGGGCAACCAATAGAAACATGACCATTCCAAGCAGGAAAAGATGGGTATGTACCTTCCCCAACGCCGTGGTTTCTGTGAAATGAAAGCCTTTGGTAAATTCCCTATAAAAGACGCCTCCCGCCATTGCGGCGGCTGCATAGGCAAAAGCTGCATTGATATATTTTTTCATGCCGTTCTCCCTCTCCTCATATCCAAGTATCCGATCAGAACAGTCCATACGTAGGCACAGGTCTTGGGGATCATCAACATCCCCACCAAGGGCCAGGTATCGGCCCAAAGCACTACAGGAATGTAAAAAGCAAAACTCAGCAGTATGGTCAGCCATAGATGCCGGTAGGATCTGTCTCCGGCATTCTTTGCACTTTTGTAAAACAACACAATCATCAGGATCCCCAGAGCCGCAAAGGGAATGTTCCTGACGATTCCCCAAACAAGCGGAGGTTCCGGACTGGTCCAGGCATTTTGCGGCAGCAGGCACAATGCTGCTCTCAAAGCTGCCAGCCCCAACACTGTCCCGGTCAGACCCTTTTTTCCGGTAACCTGGTACCGAATACGCCACACAAAATAGAGCAGCACATAGAACACCGTCATTGTGATGGATGTGATGAGTTTTCCAATTCCCAGCGCCTCAGTAAAATTTTCCAGTCCGGAGGTACAAAGCGCATAAGCCCGGGGAACCAGATGAAAGGCGTCACCCGCTCCCAAAATCACCGCCATACAACCAAATAGGAAATAAAGTTTGTTTTCCCGGCCATTCTTCACCATGAGAACTCCCAGAGTGATCACCGTGATCAGATATGCTGCATCGAACAAGGTTTCCATGATTGCCTGCATAAAAGCAGCCCCTTTCTCAGTAAATTACACGACGTATGACTTCTGTCAGCACAGAACAGGAACCGCTCTGTGTCATCAGAAGCGAGATCAGACTCTCAAAGATGAACTCCACGAAATCCTCTCTGGGAAAAGCTTCAGAAAATGCTTTGGGAGTTACCCTGGAATCTTCGCACAGAACAGAGAGCATGCCTGCTTTCACCTGGGCAAAACTTCGAGCCATTACATCCCGCGCTTCTTCCTTTTCCGTTTCAGAAAAAGCCAGGGAATGCAGGGTAAAAAAGTGGGGATACAGCGCCATCCCTTCCTGCACAGTCTCAAACAGCCGGCCTACATATTCTGGAAAAGAGCCGGAAGCCGGAGTTTTATTTCCCATATGGAAGAGAAGCCGCCAGATTTCCTGCACCGCCGATGAGATCAGCGCTTCTTTTGATGGGAAATAGTGGTAAACCGCCCCAATGGAAATTCCACATTTTTGAGCGACTGCACGGATATTTAAAGTTTTCAGCCCCTGTTCCATCACGAGAGAACAGCAAGCTTTCAAAATCGCCTCCCGTGATGTGACTATAGTATTCACAGCAATTCACCTCCATACCGAACAATGTTCAATATAATCCATTCTCTCCCGCTTGTCAAGAGAAATAGAACCATTCCAAGTGTCAACGCTTCTCAATGCCTCACGCTTGTTTCCTTTTTTTCAAGAGCAGGCAAAAAAAAGAAAACCTTCCGACTTTATCCAGTCAGAAGGTTTTTCCATTTTTCTTTGCACTCCCCGAAGGAGGATTGGGCTTCATCGGATTGATACGGAGGGATAAAGTTGACGCCAATCCCTTTTCAGCAATTGCTCATGGTCTTTCCTATTCCTACCAGTTTCTCAAAATCTGCGGTAAAAGCGTCGACTGCTCCGGTGATTGCCGCATTATTTGCCAGGGCTTCTATCACCGCCGGAGCTGCCGTAGCTGCACCGATACCGAACTCGCACAGTTCCAGGATTTGCTGAGAATTTTTGAAGCTTGCCGCCAGCACCTCCGTCTTCAGCCCATTGTTCCGAAAGACCGTATGAATTCTTTGGGCGATCTCCACGCCGTTATAACCCATATTGTCGATCCGGTTGATGTAGGGCGCGGCATAATCCGCTCCGCATTTTCCTGCCAGAAATGCCTGCATCGGCGTATAAACCGCAGTAGCCGTCACGCGAATCCCCTCTGAACACAGCTGTTTCATCGCCTTGAATCCTTCCGGAATGGCCGGTATCTTCACAAAGGTTCCGCGGCCCAACCGCTCCACAATCCGATAGGCATCCTCCGCCATACCGGCTGCGTCCCGGGCCACCACCTGTACATGAAGCTCAGCTTCGCTTCCAAGATACGTGCGGATTTCTTCCAGCACCTGGTAAGGGGGCCGGCCTGTTTTCGCCAGAATAGAGGGGTTTGTAGTCACACCGTCCACTGGATAGTATTCATAAATGCTCTTGATTTGATTGAGATCAGCATCGTCTATGATCAGCTTCATACCAGATTTCCCTTTCTTTCAGTCGATAATCCCTATCACAGGGTCTGCTCCGTACGCGCAATGATATCATCCTGGGTTTTTCTTGACAGGACATTAAAAAACGCGCTGTATCCCGCCACCCTGACGATCAAATCCCGGTGCTTCTCCGGATGCTGTTGAGCGTCCAGCAGCGTTTCCCGGCTGACCACATTGAATTGAACATGATATCCATGCAGACGGTTGAAAAAGGTTCTCAGCAGCAGGATCAGCTTCCTGCGGTTTTCTTCCTTTTCAAGCAGCTGCGGCGTCACCTTCTGATTCAGCAGCACTCCCCCAGTGATTTCTTTGGTTGGCAGCTTTGAAACGCTTTTAAATACTGCGGTAGGCCCGCACCGGTCCGCGGCATGGCTCGGCGAACATCCCTCCGCCAGAGCCTCCCCCGCTTTTCTGCCGTCAGGCGTGGCCAGCGTTCCCGCCCCCTGGGGGACGTTGGCGGAGATGGAGGATGTGCCCGCATAGTAAACGCCGCCAATGGGTCCCCGGCCGTAGCGGGTGTTATGATATTTTTTCATTTCATCGATGTAGACCTGATAAGCATCTACAACCAGCCGGTCCACATAGTCGTCATCATTTCCATACTTGGGCGCCGCCTGCAGCAAAGCCCGGATCCTCTCATTTTGCTCCCCTTCAAAATTTGCGGCGAGCGCTGTCCACAGCTCAGCAGGAGTCACTGCGCGGTCTTCGAACACGACCTTTTTCAGCGCGGCAAGACTGTCGGCCAGATTGGCGATTCCCACCTGCAGGTCGCTGATAAAGTCGTAGACAGCCCCCCCTTCCTTCATGTTCAGGCCGCGCTCCAGACAGTCGTCTGTCAGTGCGGAACACAGGATATCCGCCGTGTCCTGTTCCAACACCATATCGCAGGTAGCATCGATAATGACGCACTGACGGCACATTTCGCGTATTACCTTTTCCCAGCAGGCAAGCACCTGGTCAAACCCGGTGAAATCCCTGAAATGCCCCACACCCTCACAGAGTTTAATACCTGAGTTGGGATCAACGCCGTCGTTCATGGCAATAAGCAGCGACTTTGGAAAATTCAGAAAGCTCATTCCGGTACAACGGTAGCCCCATTTTCCGGGAACTGCCGTTTCCACACAGCCGATTGCACTGTAATTGTAGGCGTCTTCCCGTTTCACACCCTTTTCAAGAAAGCTGGGGATGATAATCTCATCGTTATTAAATGCAGGCATCCCAAAGCCGCAGCGCACCACCTCGATGCATTCTCCCAAAAAACTGTCGGAAAGACCACTGTGATACCGTACCGTCAAATTCGGCTGGGTCAAATGGCACTGGGCGACACTTCGCAGAATCAGCCGGGACATGCCGTTTGTGGCATCCCTCCCCTCTGCTGTCTGCCCTGCCACCGTAACATTTTGATAGAGAGGAGAGCCGGCGGAAAACTGCGTGTGGCTCCAGGAACGTATTTTGTTGATCGTGTAGGTTTTCAGCCACAGGTTGCACAAAAGCTCACAGGCACCCGCTTCAGTCACAACGCCGGATTTCAGGTCTGCCTCGTAGTAGGGATTCAGATACTGATCCATCCGCCCGTAAGACAGGCTGTGACCGTTGGATTCAATCTGCAGCACGAGATGAACCAGCCACAGGCCCTGCACCGCTTCTCGAAAGCTGCCCGCGGGCTCGTAGGGCACCTTCTGCAGGATTCGAGCCATCTCACTGAGTTCTTTCCTCCTGGCAGTTGCTTCTTCCCTTTCAGCCAGCTGTGCCGCCAGGGAAGCATACCGCCCTGCAAAAGCTCTCACCGCCTCCACAACGATCAAGACAGCCCGGTAAAAGTAACTTTTGTGGATATTACGGTAATCCGTCAGGTCCAGGCTGTTCAGCTTTTCCTGAGCGCGGCGGGCATATTCCTTCAGGCCAAACCGCAGCAGACCTTGATAATCCACGGCACAGTGGGCGTCTCCGGAAGTGATGTTCCCCTCTGATTTGATGATTCCCAGATCATAAAACAGCTTGGAATGAGGCGGGAAAGCGGCAAGGCCCCGGTCCAGCAGCGTGTTGTGCTCCCAAAATGGAGCAATCTCACGAAGTTTGCCCTTATTTTCCTCCGAGATGTGGAACACATCGCCGTCGCGGTGTGCAAAGCTGTCCAACTCCTCTATCACCCAACTCATGGCATATTCCGGAAAAATCGGCGCGCTGCGGTTGGAGGAAGCCTGATTGCCTGCAAGCAATGTCTGGGGCTCAATGAAGATCGACATTTGTTCCAGCACACTTTTCAGCATCAGGGCACGCTTCAGCGCCAAAGGCTGGTCCTGATTCTCTCGATAGACCTTCGTCACAATTACCGCCCGCTCGATACATATCTGAGGCTGTACGTTCAACAGTTCCTCACGGAAGCTTTGCATTCTCGGGGTCAGACCCCCAAAATAATTCCCCACAGGCTCTCCTCCTATTTTTATTTCGTTCGAAACATAAAACTGCTTTATTACGAATTAATTTTATGCTTTTCTTGGATTAAAGTCAATACAATAACGAACAAAATAAAATCAATTTACGTTTGAAACTATTTTCATTTACTTTTTTTAACCATCGTGCTATACTGCAGATAGAAATTCTCTTTTCCAAAAAACAGAAAGGAACGGGTTCCCATGACGAACGGTTCAGAGACAGGAATGATATTTAATCTTCAAAAATTCAGCCTCCACGACGGACCCGGAATCCGCACCGTCGTTTTTTTAAAGGGATGCCCTCTGCGCTGCAAGTGGTGCTCCAACCCCGAAAGCCAATTTGCCGGAAGTCAATTGCTTTGGGACAGCGCCCGCTGTCTTCGGTGCGGTGGCTGCGCAGCACTGTGCTCAGAGCAAGCCATCTCTTTTACCGGCTCCGCCGTACGTATCTCCGTTGACCGGTGCAGGGCCTGCGGGGTCTGTGCCCGCAGCTGTCCGGGACAGGCATTGAAATTGGAAGGCGAGCGGAGAACAGCAGACTCCATCGTAGAGGAATGCCTGCAGGATTTAGATTTTTACGAAGAAAGCAGCGGAGGCGTCACCCTGTCCGGCGGGGAGCCCTTGCTGCAGCCCGAATTTTCTGCAGCCTTGCTGAAAGCGCTGAAATCCAAAGGGATACATACTGCCATGGAAACAACAGGCTGTGTGCCGCCGCAAATTTTTCAAAGTGTGTCTCCTTACCTGGATCTGCTGTTGTTCGACATCAAGCATTGGGACGGAGACCGGCACAGAGAAGGAACCGGCCGCTCCAACCGCCTGCCGCTGGAAAACATGCAGTCTGCCATTCGTGCTGGCAAAAAAGTTCTTCCCCGTCTGCCCGTGATTCCCGGCTATAATGATTCCTTGAAAGACGCAGCCGGATTCTCAAGCCGTTTGAAGGAGGCCGGCGCACAGGAGGTTCAGCTCCTGCCCTTCCATCAGTTCGGGGAACGGAAATACGAGATGCTTGGACAAGCCTATTCCTATGCGGATACCGCCGCTCTGCAGGAGGAAGATCTGCAGGAATTTCGGCAGGCCTTTCTGAATGAGGGTATTCATGCTTTCTTTTAGCTGATGACAGGAGTCTCAATCCGGATGAAACTTCTGAAATAGAGAGGAGCGTATAGGGATTTCAATGAAAAATAGAGCCAACCAAATTTTAGAGCTGCTGACCGAAGCAAAAAAAATCGAAGTATCTTCCTTAGCGGAAAAGCTGGGGGTATCTCAGGTTACGGTACGAAAGGATTTGGATGCGTTGGAGCGCCAGGGAGTCGTTCTGAGGGAACACGGATTCGCCCTTCTTCGCAACACCAATGATATCAGCGGCCGGCTTGCCTATCACTATGAAGCCAAGCTGAAAATTGCCCGCCGTGCCGCTGAACTGATTGCGGACGGCGACACCCTGATGATCGAAAACGGCAGTTGCTGCGCTCTGTTGGCGGTCGAATTAGCCGCTCAAAAAAAAGAACTGACCATTATCACAAACAGCGCATTCATTGCCAACTACATTCGCGGAAAAGCAGACCTTCAAGTCGTCCTGCTGGGCGGTATCTACCAGCAGGATTCCCAGGTTTTAGTGGGGCCAATGATCCGCCAGGGAGCTGAAAACTTCTGTGTTGACACCTTCTTTATCGGCACAGACGGCTATTCTCCCCGCACCGGTTTTACCAATTGCGACCAGCTGCGGGCTCAAGCCGTCCGGGATATGGCTCTGCAGGCCGAGAGAGTAATTGTTCTGACAGAAAGCGAAAAGTTTTCACGACACGGCATCGTGCCTTTGAATTTAAAAAGTGGAATCCATACAGTTGTTACGGACAGGTATGTGCCAGACTCCGTTGCTGCCTCCCTGGAAGCAGAAGGAACCGTCGTCATCACAGTATAGCTTTCCGATGGACCCGATTCAGCAGAATTCGTATTGCTCTGAACGCAAGCCCAATTTTAACAGCCAAACATGAAATCAGGTTTTCATCCAGGCTGCTGTTCTCAACCTATAGTAAAAAAGCAAGGCATGAATTCCAAATTCAAGCCTTGCTTTCTGTTTTACAAAGAGTTCTGTCATTGCTCTTGGACAGAAACACACCACGCATACTGGTCTTAGTTTTGGATTCTTTCAAATTCTGGAAACTGCACCTGCTGGTCCCGAACCGTCAGGAAACTGAAGAGGGAGACCTGTCGGCCTCCGAGTTTTGAGGGTCAGACTGCTTGGCGGTCTGATTGCCGCAGGCAGTACAGTGATTTCCTCTCTCATTTCGCTTTCCTCCTCGCTTTAGGGGCGCTCAATTTCTTGAGCGCCTTGGTAAGATAGTGGGCGATAAAGACAAAAAGGCCCATCATGGCAAGGTAATCCAGATAAAACAGAAGCTTTGGTTCATCATAATCCAGGAACACAAATTCATTCTGCAGCAGCATGTAAGACGGAAGCTCGCGGAGCAGGAATACCGCCAATCCATAGGCGGCAATCACCAACCCAGCAAGAAAAAGCACAATGGCCCTACCTTTCGATGGCTTTACCAGCCCAAACCGTTTTTTTGCCATTCCCATCAACATGCTCCAGTGCAGCCCAAGATGAAGGCTCATCAAGGCAAACCCCCAATAAGCACCGAGAATATGCAGCCGCCTCGCCAGCATCATGCCGCCCTCAATTCTGAGGAAAGAGAACACATGGCGGCTCATCACAATACCGCTGTACATTTGCAGGAGCATGGTGATCAAAACAAGGGTGTCAATGCCGAGCATCAGGGCACGCATGGGCGTGTATTTGCCGTGCAGCAGATTTTTGTGCCAGCTTCCATTCAGGAGATGGTGAATGAGAAAGAGCACGAACATGCCCGCGCCCACCCATTCATGCGGCGCCTCCCCCCAGAATTGATAACCCATCAGAAAGAGCAGCGCCAAGGTCATGAGGACATCGAGGACGATTTTTAGAATCACTTTTGGCCTCATTGCTTTACCCGCTGATTTTCTTTCCCAACTCATAGGCCAGGCGGAGAAACTCTGTTGATTTTGTCATAGGCACCGTGCCGCAGCCAGTCCCCAAAATCATCCCTTGATTTTTAAAGTGCATATAGCGGCAAAGCGTCTCATAATAGGCGCTCACTGCGCTCATCGTCCAGTCGTTTGCATCCCACGCAGTCACAATAAGCGCTGTTTTTAGTTTTTTGGCAGACAGCTTCCCGGTGAAGCTGTAAAAGCGGTCAATCACTGCCTTCAACTGCGCGGATACGCCGAAATAGTAGAGCGGCGTGACAAACACCGCCATATCCGCTTGCAGCAGCAGCCCGCGCACTGTCTCCATATCATCCTTCTGACAGCAAGGGCCGGACATATCGCAGACCTCACAACCGAGACAAGGACGGATTATGGCATGGCCTGCATCAAATACCGTTACGGTATGCCCGGTTTCCTCCGCGCCGCGGATAAAGCTGTCCGCCAGCAGATTTGAGGAGCCGTGTTTATGAGGGCTGCTTTCTATCACTAAAATGTTCATTCGTTTCTCCTTATCTGAATACTGGACTCTCAGACCAATGATTTAGAATAGCAATAGTGTCTCGTCGTGGCCTCACGAGTTCTGTCATGGTTATGATAAATGCAACATTTTTGTTCTTCGCCTTTCAAAGCAAAAGACCGTTTAACCACTGCTGCAGTACCTCATTGGTAAGGACTCCGTTCAGCATTTTTCCAGGGGCAAATTTAACGGCGCAGGAGGCGCGAAGCCCATTTGCTGTTTCGCCAAGTCCGCTGCCGCCGGAGGTGGCAAAGGGGATAACCGTTTTGCCGGAAAAATCATAGCTCTCTAAAAAGGTGTTGATGATGGTGGGCGCCACATACCACCAAATGGGGAACCCCACAAAAACGGTGTCGTACTGCTCCATGTTTTCCACCTTGCCCGAAATGGCGGGGCGGGAAGTGGGGTCGTTCATTTCCAGGCTGCTGCGGCTTTTCTTGTTGCTCCAGTTGAGATCCGCTTGGGTGTACGGCTGCTCCGGCTTGATCTCATACAAATCGGCCTGTGCCGCCTCCGCCAATTTTTGCGCGGCCCTTGCCGTCACGCCGGTGCAGGAAAAGTACGCCACTAATATTTTTTTATCACTCATTGTGCTCCCCTCCGTCTACTTCTTCGCCATATACTTCTTTTGCCATTTTGAAGGCAGCCCAGGCGTTGGGCCAACCCGCATAGAAGGCCGCGTGCGTTAAAATCTCCGCCATTTCTTCGGCGGTGACACCGTGCTTTTTCGCGTTGCCGATGTGATATTGCAGAGAACTGTCTAAAATCCCCTTCGCCATCAGCGCAGTCACGGTCACAATGGAGCGGTCACGGGCTGATAGCTGCTTCTCTCTTGCCCATACCCCGCCAAACAGCACATCGTCGTTCAGCTCCGCAAATTTCGGAGCAAAGGTTCCAAGGGCATCACGCCCTGCGGTTTGTCTTTCCATATGTCTATTCAACCTTTCTATTCTATTTTTTGCAGGAGATTTATTTCATTGAATACAAAATCTAATTCATGGATGCTATTTATAACTGAATCATGCTAAAGTGTTTCCTTCCTCTTAGCTGCACGCCGTGAAAGAGAGAAGCATCAGCAGAGAGAAGAAGTGCCGCGCTTTTTTTCCTCACGACCTCTCCTTATTCGGCAAACCCGATGTCGGCAAGCCAATCCGCCACGGCGCCGCCGGGGGTTTGGGATGCGCTGCTGGAAAGAGAAAGGCCGTCGGTAATCGTTGCTCCCGGCTCCGCGCTCGCGATTGCGCTGAGAGCGTCCGAAAATCCGCTGCCGCCGCTGGAAACAAAAGGTGCGATGGTTTTTCCGGAGAGGTCATAGTCATCCAGGAAGCTGTAAAGGATCATGGGCATATCGCCCCACCAGTTGGGGAACCCGAGATAAATCACATCGTAGCTGTCAAAGTTTTCGATGCTGCCCACAATCTCCGGGCGGGCGTCGGCGCGCTGCTCTGCCTGCGCTTCATCGAGTACGGTATTGTAATCGGTGGAATAAGCCGTCGCCGGTTCCAGTTGAAAGGTATCCGCGCCGGTCTGAGATGCGATTTCACCCGCAATGGTTTCAGTGTTGCCGGACCAGGAGAAATAAATCACCAGCGCGTTTGCTCCAGGCTCTGGTTCCGGCATGCTTTCCGGTGTAGTGTCCGGCGTGCCCTCCGAGGTGCTGAATGCTGTAGAAAATTCCTCCGAAGGCTGCGACGACTGCTCTCTTGTCTGCGACCCGGTGGATTTTTCGCTGGATGTGGAATTCATACTGCCGCAAGCTGCCAGTGTGACGAGCAGCGCGCAGCTCAGAATCATTGCAAAAAACTTTTTCATAAGTAACTCCTTCCTATTTCACTAACATGGTTTCCTTGGGGATACGCTCCATAGACTGTTCCCATTCTTCTATGGGAATGTCCTGAATGGAAACCGACACAAATTTTTCTTCCAGCTTCAGCTCCGTACAGATGAACCGCTGCACCTTCATCGCCAAAGCTTTTTTTGTCTCATCGTCCCGGCCTGGGAACATGGTAATCGCAATGTGCGGCATATGTTTTTCCTCCCTGTCAATCGGTTTCTTGGAACGCTTTGCCAAGGCTCATACAATACCAGGTCATGTGGAGAAATGCCGGCATGAGGTAAAGCGCGTCGATCCTTTCTTAATCTTTTTTTATCGCTATGACTTTTCTTTCTTTTTCATCTTGAACCGAAGATAGTCCAGGCGGCCCAGCTGCCTTTCCCGAAAATGGATCTCGTCCAGCGTATTGCTGCGCTTGTCGCTCAGCATCCGCAGCCTCTCTTGTTCGGAAGAGTCTCCCTCCAGCATTAACCTCATATAGGTTTCAATATCATTGTTGCTGAAACCTATGTCGTGCAGCGTCATGATCATGCTGAGGCGCTCAATGTCCCTGTCGTCATATTGCCATGCGCCCATGACCTTTTTGACTTCACCGCAGAGTCCCCAGCTTTCATATTCGTCCAGTAGCTCTACAGGAATGTTGTAAAACTCACTCGCTTCCGTCTTTGTCATTTTGTGTTTTGCTCCTCTCCAAGCGGAATAAAAAAACTAAAGGCGCTCCCTCCCGGGTACGCCTTTAGTATAAAACCCATCTATTGATATGTCTAATACTTATATTGTATTTATAGAAATGTCTCTAACGCATTTCTGCGAATATTCAAGAAACGCGGCTGTGGTTGGGGACGTCATTTGATCCTTCTTCCATACCAAAACGGATCCGCTCTCCACAGGTGGGGAAAACGGAAGAAAGCAGGTATCGTCATAGCTACAATCCAGCTTGATGCAGACGGCTGCGCCGATTTTGTTGCGCACCATAATTGCCGCGTTGTAAAGCAGGTTATAACGGCACACGATATGCAGATCATCAAAATTGACTCCAAACCAGTTGGCGATGAACCCCTGAACCAAATCACGGTCGGAGATCATCAGGGGAACATGTAACAGGTCGGACGGGCTGACAGATTGTTTCCCGGCAAATTCAGAGTCCTTGTGAACCAGCACACCCCAAATTTCCTTCTGTGGCACATGTAGGAAAGCATATTTTGTCATATCTACAGGCTCGGGCACAAGCCCCATATCCAGAAGTCCATTTTCGATACGTTCCTTGATACTGTCCGCATTGCCGCTGAAAATACTCATTTGAACAAGGGGGTGCGTTGCTTGGAAACGGGCCAAAAGTTTTGCAAGGAAGTCGACGCTTTGCAGCTCGCCGCAGCCAATCGAGATTTCGCCCGTCAGCTCTGCCTCCTTCTGCATCAAATCCCGCTTCGTTTTTTCCGCCAGACTAATCAGCTCCTGTGCCCGCCGTCTTAAAAGCATCCCTTCCTCAGTAAGGGTGATGCTATGGTTGCTCCGCTGAAACAGTTTGACACCCAATTCCTCCTCCAACTGCATGAGCTGGCGGGATAAAGTAGGCTGGGTCACATGTAATAGCTGGGCCGCTTTTGTAATGTTTTCCTCCCGAGCTACCATCAAAAAATAATTCAACACTCGCAATTCCATAGGCTCACCCCTTCATCCATAGTATAACACAACGATTACATGTCTTCCCCATATCTCACATCTAAAAATGCAGAATATCTATATCTGCCACCAGATGAACAGAAGAAAAAAGACTCAGAGTGCTTCTTCTCCAATAGACCAGGTAGACGAAAATCCTCAGCCCTTGCAGCGCCTTCGATTCGATAAAACTTTGTCACGCCGACAACGGAGGAATTCTCCTTTGTCAACAGACTGTGCAAAGTGAGTTTGGTTTCGGAACTGTCTGATTTTATATATTTAAGAGGGACTGAGCCACCTACTTATTCTCTCTGTGGATGCAGTCCGAAAGGGTTTTGCAGAGCTGATCGATATCCAGTGGCTTGCTGACATGAGCGTTCATGCCGGAGGCCAGCGCCAGAGAGATATCATCGCTGAACGCGTTGGCCGTCGTCGCAATGATAGGGATCGTGAGAGCCAGCGGATGGTTGGACGCACGGATACGTCTGGTGGCTTCATGACCGTCCATGACCGGCATCTGTACATCCATCAGGATGGCATCATAATCGCCGGGCTTCGAAGCGAGGAAAGAATCCAGCGCCTGCTGGCCGTCCTCCACACATTCGACTGCAGCCCCGCTCATACGCAGCAGTGTCGCCGCGATCTCCGAGTTAAGTGCGTTGTCTTCCGCCATCAGCAGGCGGAGACCCTCCAGCGGCTTGCTGACGGGCTTTTCCTCTCCCGCGCCAATCGGCTGCCCTTTGTGCTCCAACGCCGCCTTAATGGTGGCATAGACAGAGGAACGGTAGAGAGGTTTGGGAAGGAAGCCGTTGACGCCCGCGGCCCGAGCCTCTTCCTCTACTTCAGAGATATCATAAGCGGAAATCATCACGATGGGAACATCGTTTCCCACCTCCCGGCGGATGCGGCGGGTCACTTCCACTCCGTCCATATCCGGCATTTTCCAGTCGATCAGGCACAGGTCGATATCCCGGCCCTCGCGGTGCGTCTCCTTCACCCGTTCCACACCCTCAGCGCCGGACAGGCGCCACTCCGCCTCGATCTTGATCTTTTCCAGAAGAACGGCGGTCTGCTCACAAACCTGCTGTTCATCATCAATAATCAACGCCCGCAAGCCTTGCTGTGCAAAATCAAGTTCTGGCACGCTGTTTTCTTTCCCTTTCTGGAACGGCAGATCTACAATAAAGGTGCTTCCCACGCCGGGCTCGCTCTCCACCTGGATCTGCCCTCCCATCAAGGCAATCAGATTTTTCGTGATCGACATTCCTAGCCCTGTGCCGCCAAAGCGTTTTGAGATGGAGGCGTCGGCCTGCTCAAACGGCTGGAAGATGCGTTCCTCAGCTTCTTTGGTCATGCCAATACCAGTATCTGCTAGAACAAAGCGCAGGACATCGGTGGTGTTCCCGATCTTGTGGCGGGAAACATCCAGACGAATACTTCCGCCCGGGGCAGTGAACTTCACTGCATTGGAGCTGAGGTTCAATAGGATTTGATTGAGCCGCAGAGAATCACCAATAAAAATGGTATCCTGCCCAAAGCCCTCCATGGTTTCCGTGAATTCGATCCCTTTTCCCTTTGCCTGGGCGTAAACAGTGGATACATACCCGTTGACGATCTCAAAAATATCAAAGGGCTCATTTTGCAGCACCATTTTACTGCTCTCTATCTTGGACATATCCAGTACATCGTTGATGAGCATCAGCAGGTGCTTAGAGGAGAAGGTGATCTTCGCCAGGCAGTCCTCCAATCGGCCAGGATCCCTGACTGAGGCCGCCGCGATCGTGGTCATACCGATAATGGCATTGAGCGGGGTACGAATCTCATGGCTCATGCGGGAGAGGAAGTCGCTCTTGGCCATATTGGCGCGCTCTGCAGTCAGCATGGCGTCTTGAAGGATTTGACGGGACCGGACCTCATCGGTGCGGTCGGAAAACACGGTAATGAGCTGCGGAGTGTTGGTATCCTCCACCCGATAAACCCTAATCAGCATCCAACACTTCTCTTTATTGGGCTTGGTATATTCCACAAGCTTTTCAAACGGGGAAGAAAATTGTGGATCACTGACCCCTTCCCGGAATTCCTGTGCGTCCTTCTCGCTCAGACATTGGTAGAGGCTATCCAGATCAGCCATCTGATTTCCCAAGATCCGCTCCACATTGAGCCCGCGGTAGCCAATAGCCCCGGTGTTGGCGTCCCAGATGATGAATGCGTCGTCGATGCTCAGTGAGAGGTTGTCAAACAGCTTACTGCGATACACCAGCTCTTTCCGCTGACGGTGAAGAACATACTGGGAAACCAGCAGTACTGCCACCATCAGTCCCATCAGCATAACGGAAACAATGAGGTTGGATTGCCGCACTGCATTCGCAGTTTCTCCATAGCCCACCTTTTTCTTCTGGGCGATAGAAATAATTTGTTCCGTCTGGCCAAGCGCTCTGTCATAGAGCGGCTGCAGATGCTCCTTGGCGTAAGCCTCAATATCCTCCCCCGTGGTGTCAGGCCGGGCGCAATACTCCAGATACGCTTCCCGTTCCGTCTGCAGCAGGGCCAGCGTGTCTTTCAGTCCCTGCACATCCGCCGCATCACCCAAATACAACTCCTCAATCCGGGCCACCGGCGTCTCTAACTGACGATCCAGTTCCTCCAAATTATTCCTGGCATACTCCACATCATCAAGGCTGAAGTAACGCTCCAGCCGTCCGGTGCGCAGGCTCATTTCAGAGACATAAAGCTTCACATCCCCGGCGGAGATCACTACCTCGAAGGGATGATCCGAGATAATCTCTGTCTGATCCGCCAACTTAGCGGAGTTACTGATCGTCATAATCAAATAACAAATCATCAGCAGGACAAGGACCACTGTACTGACGAAGCTTATCCACTGGCTCCGCCTTAGAGAATTCTCGGTGTTTTTTACAGTTTTTCGCATCTAATTTAACTCCTCGCTTTTCGGCCGCACATGGACTTTTTCCGGATATCTGCCGTCCGACAAATTTTATTTTTCACGGATGTAAAACCTTGCCGAGTGTCGCCTGCAGCACAGCCACATCAATGGGCTTTGCCACATGGGCGTTCATACCCGCAGCAATGGCGGTCTGAATATCCTCTGCAAAAGCATTGGCTGTCAGGGCAATGATCGGGACCGCTTTCGCATCTGGCCGCTTCAGGGCACGGATAGCACGGGCGGCCTCATATCCGTTCATATTCGGCATCTGAATATCCATCAGGATGGCATCGTAGGTTTCCAGCGGCGCCTTCTCAAACGCCAGCACAGCCTGTACGCCGTCCGGGCTCACATCCATCTGAGCGCCAAGATCCTGTAAAATTTCGCACAGGATCTCCGCGTTGAGCGCGTTGTCCTCCGCCACTAAGAAGCGGCGGCCGGGAAACATATGCGGATTCACTTCAAAGGTAAGGCTGGAGGCGTTTCTCTGAGAAGCCACTTCTTCTGCTACAGTCTCAAATTCCAGCTCCACCCGGAAGGTAGACCCTTTTCCCAGCTGGCTTTCCACCGTGATCTCTCCCTGCATCAGCTCCACCAATCCATGGACGATGCTCAGCCCCAAGCCGGTCCCCTCGATCTGCGCCGTACCTTCATCTCGGGTAAAAGGCTCAAAGATAACCTTGAGAAACTTTTCTGATATTCCAACCCCGGTGTCGCTGACTGTGAAACGGTAACGGACCCAGCCATCGCCTCGGGCAGGCGAAAGCTCCTCTGTCAGAAGAGTCACATATCCGCCCGCTGGGGTAAACTTGATCGCATTGCTCAACAGGTTGATCAAGATTTGATTGATCCGCAGGGAATCCCCATAAAAAGCAGGGTGGGAAACAGTCCCTGTTTGGACGGTAAATGTAATGCCGGCCTCTTTCACCTGGGCCGCCATCATCTCAGACAGATGCCCCGTCAATTCAGAGACCGACAGCTGTACCGGATTCAAGGAAACCTGTTCCCGTTCGATGCGGCTCATATCGAGTACATCATTGATGAGGCTGAGCAAATGCTTTGAGGAGATCGAAATTTTCTGAAGGCAGTCCTCCATCCAGACCCGGTCATCCAAATGGGCCGGAGCCAGCGCCGACATCCCCATGATGGCGTTCATCGGGGTGCGGATATCGTGGCTCATCGTGGACAGGAAATCGCTCTTAGCCCGGCTTGCCTCCTCAGCAGAGGCGAGCGCCTTCTCCAGCGAGAGTTTTGCTTGCCGCTCCGCAGCCAATGTTTCGGTCACATCCGCCCGTACCAAGCAAATCGTCTCATGGCTTTGGTCCCCCCAGAGTACATTGATCTGCTTATACCGCAAGCCTTCCTCCTGGAAGGGGAGGATAAATTCATAGCCGAAAGGGCTTTCACCGAGCCTTTGGAGCATAGTCTCCAAGCCGAATTGCTGGTAAGCATCCTCCCGACTTTCTGCTATGCAGGCTTTCGCAAAGTTCTCCTGCATTGTCTTGTAATCTTCACAGCTAAAGGGAGGCAGGTTTTCCAGTACCATTCGCCTGGTATACAAGATAAAGCCATTGTCTCTGACATTGATGATCCCGGTTAGTTCAAAGGTATAGGCCAGGACATTTAAAAGGTTTTGCTGTTCCCGAACTGAATTCGTAATATCGGTGCATACCAGAGAGACCCGACCCAGGCGCAGGTCAATGGCCGATACCGTCATGTTTTTTGTCCGGATACCGCCGTTTTCATCTTCTATGGAGTAAGCAAAAGTATACGTGTCGTTTTCCATCAGATTTTGCTCAATTTTTTCCAATGCCAAGGATTTTAGGAAAAGTTCCCGATCCCTAGGCACCACCACTGATCCCGCCATGAACGCTACCCGCTCGCTGTGGCTCCCTTTGGGTGCTGGGATCCGGCTGACATGTTTGTTACTCGTCAAAAGGGTGTAGAAATCCTTCCTGAGATCCAAATCCGCCACATAGTCGTGGCCGGTGACAGACAACCTGCGGTAGATCTGCTCGGAAACGACCTGGTCTGTCACGTCCATCACTGACAAAATTCCGGTGATATCTCCGGTATCCGGCGTCTCCACCATGTTCATCTGAAATTTCGCATAACAGCCTTTGGGCTCCCGGGGCAGCCGGACAAAACAGGTCTGGATCTGCTCCCGTTCTCCCCGTGTGAACGCCTCAAGCGACGGTGCATTCAGATAAGTATCCAGAAAAGCCTGCCTTTCTTCTTCCTCCACGATCAGCCCGGCAACCCCAGCAAAAAACGCTTCTCTGACCCGGCCAAAGGTATTCAAAAGGTCGGAGCCGGTAAAGTCCTGGATATCCAGGATCCGGTTCTGCGTAATATTACAGTGGCCCAGGACCAGGGTATCCGGCCCCGGCATGCGGTAGTGCTGCAGGATCAGCTCTTCGTACTGCCGGCTCATCTGCTCTTTTTCGGCCATCAACTGATCAATGTCTGTATACATACAGTAGAGCCGCTGGATCCCATCCGAACCTATTAGAAGGGAAATATGAGTTCTCACCCACATGTAGCTCCCGTCGCTTCGTCTGAAGCGGATTGAAAGTTCGCAGTGTTCTTCTCCGCTGCTGCGAAGCTCTTCCAGCTCTTTGCGAATGGACTCCACGTCCTCCGGATGGACGCCTGCAAAGGAATCCTCCCGGTACAGCTCCTCTGTTTCCTTGACCGTCATACCGACCAGTGCGGCAAAACCCTCTGAGATATATTCCGGCGTGATGCCGCCGTCCGGCATATAGCGCAGCACCGATATACCGCCCGGCAGATTTTTTACCAGCGTCTGAAAATACATTTCCAGACGCTCCTTCTCCCGGCGGGCTTGCGCCTCTTCAGTCACATCCCGCAGATAAATGATGTATGCTGGGATGCCGTTCCAGACACTTTCCTTGGCACGGGCCGTGTACACAAATCCCGTCTTTTCCACTGCGATTTCGTGTTCCTGCCCATCTGGCCCATAGATATTCAGCGGACAAAATATGCAGGGAGAATCTAACCCATGAATGACTGCATAGCAGGTTTCACCCACACACATTTCACCATGCACATTAAGCTGTTTTGATTCGTTGACATACAGCAGCTCATGGCTGTTTTTATCAATGACATAGATCCCGTCCGCATGCTCATTCGTCAGCAGATCCCGATCCGAGATTATATTGGTCAGAACTGCATAAAACCGGGGTGAGCCAGATAGAGGCCCCAGCCGCCGGCCATTGAGATGGATCCAGACCAAATTGCCGTTTTTGTGGCGCGTTCGATAGGAGATATCCAGGACCTCGCCGCTCTCCACAGCAGCTAGCGCCGCTGCCCGTACCCGTGGCCGATCCTGCTCATAGACATATTCCAGTGCATCGCTGGGCAGTGACTTCTCATACTCCTCCCGAGTATATCCTGAGAGTTCCGCCGTGCCATCGGTGAAGAAAGCGGGGATAAACCGCCCATCCTCCACCCGGTAGCTGACAATGCCCCCTGGAATGGAATTGATCAAATGATCCATCTCCCGCTGGGTTTCTTCCAAAGCAGAAATATTATGAAAGACACACAAAAGCAGAGGGAACCCATCTTCCTCCCCGATCTGCCGCGCCTGAATATGGACCCATACTACATGCCCGTCCCGATGCTGTTTTCGAAACTTGAAATCTGCTATTGAATGGTTCCGGATCGCTTCCTGAAGCTTTTCCACTACCATAGGACTGTCCTCCGGGTAGGTCAACTTGGCCGCGTCTCCTTTGATGAGCTCGTGATACTCCTCCACGGTATAGCCGGACAGCTCCGGCACACGGTCTGAAAAATACACCGTCTCAAAGATATCCGAAACCTTATAGATTGCAACACCTCCGGGGATGGCGTTGATGATGTCCTCCATCTTCTCGTTGGCGATAGTCAGTTCTTTTTTCAGCTCTTCCTGTTCGCTGACATCCCTGTAGACCCCATAGAAAAGCTTCCAGCCATCCTCGTCGATTTGAAGCGTTCCATCCAGGCGGATCCAGTGATATTCCTGCCTTTTGTCATTCCACAGACGGTAGGTATCCTCCATCGCCCCGCCACTTTGGAGTAGACATTCAATTTTTTGCTTTAAATTTTCCAGATCTTCCGGGTGGATATTGAGATACTGCGTCTCATGATCGAGACGCTGGAGATTTTCCTCAGAAAACCCCATGATGTCATAAAAGGCGCGGTTTCGAAAAAGGGGAAAAAGGCGTTCTCCCTCGATCCGGTAAATGCAAAGACCGCAGGAGATGCTGTCAAATGACTTTGCTATCTCCTGTTCTGATTTTTTTTGCTGTCCCGGAGAATGTTTCTCTTCCGTCATGATTCCCCACCTTTCTTCAACTGCTTACGAAACAGTTCTGCCCTGTAAAACTCTGCCTGGATTGCCTTACAGAGCACCGGATAGTCCTTGCGTGGCTCTTCCGTCCGCAGCCGTTCCACGATCACACAGACCGCCTCATAGAAGGGTGTCAGTCCCATATTCCCAGCTACTCCTTTAAGCGTATGAGCAGCTGCGAAAGCATCTTTTAGGTCTCCGGCATCCAGCGCATTCTCCAGCTGCTGAAAACTTTCATCCTGAAAAAACATATCTAAAAAGCGCAGATACATGCCCTCATTTCCAAAAAAGCGCCCCATAGCAGTCGAGTTATCCCCACCGTAGGCATTGAATATCGTTTGAAACCCGCTCATTTATGCCCCTCTTTCCCAATACCATAGGAATCCGTCACCGCCCGCCCATACCTGATTTTTTCAGATGAAGCTCAAACTCTTTGACCGGCATCGGTTTGGCAAAATAGTACCCCTGCACACATTCGCAGCCGATCTCCTGCAGGCGTTCCAACTGCTCCGCCGTTTCAACGCCCTCCGCCACCACGCCCAGTTTCATCAAGTGCGTGAGGTTGACAATGAAGCGCATAATCTCCTGATTGACCTGTGTCACCGGCTCGCTCTGGACGAATCTCATATCCAGCTTCAAAATATCCACCGGCATTTCATGGAGCATATGTAAAGAGGAGTAGCCACTGCCAAAATCGTCCATTTCTATCATGAACCCCAACTCCCGCAGCCGGTTTACCGTATTGATGATTTGCCGCGGGTTCTCTGTATAGGCGCTCTCGGTGATCTCCAGATGGAGGCAGGCAGGCGGTAGATGATATTTGTGAATCAGCTTCATCAAGATATCCGGCAGATCTACATTATAGATGTCTGCCCGGGAGACATTCACCGAAATGGGCACAGGGCACAGCCCCTGTTCCTCCCAATCCCGCAGTACAGCGCAGGCTTTGTCCCAAACATACTCATCCAGCCGGGTGATGAATCCATTTTGTTCAAACAACGGGATGAATACCGCGGGGGATTGCCGGCCCCATTTCGGATGATTCCAGCGGACCAATGCCTCAGCGCCGACCATCTGGCTGTCTTTGATCCTGTATTTGGGCTGCAGGTAGATTTCAAACTGTTCTCCCTGTAAAGCCTGTTCCATGCTGTCGACGATCTCTTGCTCCTGTAAAAGCCTGCTCCGGAGCGCCTCATCATAATAGGCAAAATATTTATTGTACTGTCCCTTGATATTGCGGGCAGCCAACAGAGCGCGGTCGCACATCTGCTCTACCGGAATATTCCGGTCCTCTATCCGGTAGATCCCCCATTTCATCACAATACTCTGTGTCTGGGAAATGGAGTTGATCCACGCGCCGGCTTTCTGAAACATGCTTTCCTCATATTCCCAACGGTGCTCGATCATACAGGCGAACTGGTCTGCATGAAAGTGGCTGCAAATTCCTCTTCCGCGGGTGTTTTCGGTATAGCACTGCGCGATTGCCTTCAAGACCCGGTCACCTGCGGGAATGCCAAACACATCATTTATCAATTTGAAATTGACGATATCCGAGCAAATAATATCGTATTCTTTCTCAGGATTCTGGCGCAGCTGTTCTTCCACCTGCCGGCAAAAAAAACCTTTGCTAGAAAGTCCAGTCAACCGATCAAATTGAAATTCATTGACCAAAGCGGCAGTTTCCCGCAGGTGGATGATGCTCGCCACCCGGTGCAGGATGATCTGAGGCTTATATGGCTTGGCTACAAAATCAGCGGCTCCACAGGACAAGGCTGCCACCTCTTCTGACTCTCCATCATTCTGTGTGGTGACAATGACCGGAATGGAGTCAAATTTTGGATCCTCCTTTATCGCCGCCAGAAATTCATACCCATCCATTACGGGCATAACGATATCCAGCAGGATCAGGGAAAAATCTCCCGCATACTGCCGCAGGCGTTCCAAGGCTTCACGGCCGTTTTCCGCCTCCACAACGTCGTACTCCGGTTTCAGGATCTCACACAAAAGACTGCGATTGAGATCATTGTCTTCTACCACCAGGATTTTTCTTTTTGCCATCACTGCCATGACATCCACCTCTTTGTTCTGGCCGACTGATTGGAAAGCCTTCCGCATTCGGCGGCTTTTGAATCTATCGGTCCTAAGGCCAAAAGCAAGTCGAAAGCGCGCTAAGTGTCCATATGCATATATATTCAAGTATATCAAACCAGGGCGAAAATAGCAACCATTTGACGGGCGGTTGAAAAAATTGTAGAAACGAGGATTTAAAAATGATATACTAAATTTATCATATGTTGTATTGCACCTTTAAATGGAGGAACCGATTTGGGAAACAGTACGGAATTGCGTCAGGTCGTCTACAGCGTCCTGCTGACTCAAATACAATTCGGCGTCTATCGTTACGGGGAAAAGCTGCCCAACATAGAGGAGACCAGTGAACGGTTTCATGTGTCAATCGATACGGCTCGTGCGGCTTATCTGGCACTGAAAGAAAAGGGTTATATCACCCTGTCTAAAAATGTAGGCGCCACAGTAAAAGTAGAATACAGCGCTCTGGAAACGGAAGAGTTTATCCAGGCCTTTTTTGCTGCGCGCAAGCATGCAGTGCTGGACCTTGGAAACGCCCTGTCACCTCTGTTTGGCAATGCCCAGTGGATCGGGCTGAAACACGCTTCTGCCCAGACCATGCGGGCGATGGAACAGCTCCTTCATGAAAAGAACATATCGGCGGCTCCTTACGCCATGTTGGAACACCTCAACCAAAAATACAGTTCCTTCGGAAACACTCTGCTCATGCGCCTTGTCTGGCAGATCTTCATGTTTTTACAGGATCCTCTTTTCAGCGTTGGGGAAAACCTGCAGTATTTCGATGGGGCTTCCGATTATCTGCCAGAGGTCTTATCGCTTTGCCAAAATAGGGATTGGGCCAGGCTGCGCGCCGTGATGGATCGTTCCCTTGGGCGGCTGACCCTGGCTCTTACTCGGTTTTACGAAGCCAGGATCACCACACCTTCACTAGGAAAGGAAGTTTCCTTTACCTGGAGCTCCTATAAGAAGAGCCAGCAGCTTTGCTATTCCCTGGCAATGGAACTGCTCATCGCCATCAGCCGGGGGGTCTACCCTGTCGGAAGCCTGCTCCCCTCGCAAAAGGAACTTGCAAAGCAGAAAGGTGTTTCCCTGAGCACGGTTCGCAGGGCGCTTGAGCTTCTCAGCAGTGTTGGGGCGATCAAGTCCGCTCAGTATGTGGGCACACAGGTTCTGCCGTTTGACAAAGCCACCGAAAACAGCGATTTTACCAAGCCCGTTCTCCAGCGCCGGCTTTTGGACATGGTGGAAGGGCTGCAGATATTCGTCTTATCCTGCAGGGAGGTATCCCTATTGACGTTTTCTTCCCTTGACGCAGACTTAGCCGATAAGTTGTGCGAAAAACTCAAAAAGCAAAAACAATTCCGGCGCGGTGAGAACCTATCTTATTTTGTGCTGGATCTGATCGCAAAACACGCTCCCTACCAGGCGATACAGATCGTGTACTCTGAACTGCTGCGGCAGAACTTTTGGGGCTATGCACTCCGTGGTATGAAAGGAAGTCAGGAGGCTATCAACGCTGTTTATGATCCTTATTTCGACGCGCTGATCGATGCTTTGGAAAAAGCAGACTTCCCCCGGTTCTCTGCCAAGCTGGAAGAGCTTATGCGCTATGAATTATGCAGTAATTTGGATCTTTTATTCCAACTTGGAATCCCGGGAGCCGAAGGCATTCTGATTCCTGATGAAATATAGATCGAGCAGTAATAGCCTTGAGGAAAACTCAAAAATGTCAACTTTGAGAGGAGTACAGAAATTTGGATCTTAAAAGCAAGGCGCAAAAAGTGAAGACCGACCTGCCGGCTATTTTTTTGTCGCTGAAAGACCATGAAACCCCATTCATTGCAAAATTCTTTGCAGCGGTAACCGTTGTCTATGCACTTTCGCCTATCGACTTGATACCTGATTTCATTCCTCTGTTGGGATATTTGGATGACCTTGTTTTGCTGCCTGTTTTTGCCGCTATAACAATACATTTTATCCCAAAAACCATCTGGGAAAAGAACCTTGCACTTGCTGCTGACTTATGGAAAGGCGGTAAGCCTAAAAAATGGTTTTATGCAGTCCCTATTATTCTGTTCTGGGTTATTATCGTTTGGTTCATTGTTAAGGCAATTTTGTTTTAGCGGGCCGATTTATTTCCGTCTTATTGGAACAAAGAATGCCCGCCAGTCTTCCATTTACCGAAATGTTTCGTCAGTCTTTTGAAGAATCAAGCGCTGAAAAAGGATGACCGTTAGAAGATATTATTCTTCAAAAGCTGGGAGATGTTTTTCATCACCCAGCTTTTGCTGTTCTGTATTTAATCTGAAAACCGCCTCAGCCAATCTCAGTTGATACAAGGAACCGCGAGCCCTCTGCAAAGGATTGGTATCTTTGTTCCGCTTGTACGCCTATCATGATCCGGATCTGATGAAACAGTTCCTACAGGCGCCGGAAACCAGCATCCAGCAGAAAAGCGCCGAGGCGGGACGCATGATTACAGCTGAGAGGTGCGATTCACCGACTGTGCGGAATGGAGGGAACGCCGTCTGATTTTCTTCTGCATATTAGAGAAAAAGTTCAAGATCACCGCAATAATACCGGCAATCACCAGCAACAGGATGTCAAGCATCGTGACAGCTCTTTATCCGCTTTATTTTGAACTTCCCTCCTTACACAGCAGCCGTTTGTATTCCGTGATATCGGCGCAGTTAATGAGATAGGCATCGCTATCCCCCCATTTCATGGTGGAATAATGCACGCGGGTCCAGACATCGTACTGTGGATTATAGACCTCTGTCGCTCCGGTAAGCGGACAATCCTCGCAGGGGAGGTCTCGCTTAAAAAACGCCTTATGGCAGGTCATGCCCGCCTGTGCAGATGGGTCTAGCCGAAGTGTTTTATGATTCAGATACAACAGTTCATAGGTATCTTTCCGGATGGCGTAAATATAAGAGTCCTGCATATCCAAGATGGCATTGAGCTGCACCATGACCTGCTCGTTTCGGTCCGCTTCGCGCTTTTTGAGAAGAAAAGTCGTCAGCATCTGGGCAATGAGGGAAAGCATGCCAATTTCCTCTTTGTTCCACATACGCAGGCCGGAGCATTCGTCAAATCCAATAAAGCCCCGGAATTTTTGGCCGTCACACAGCGCACACTGGAGTGTCGAACAGATCCCCTGGCTCTCAAAAAGCGCAGTCTGATCCGGAGCGAGTGCGTGGATATCCCGGCAGTAAAAAACAGCATTGTCCCGGAACAGTTCCTGATAATCCTTTACATTATCCCATGAATAATGCTGGAAAAGCTCCTTTTGCGGCGTGATCCCTTCATTGCACCATTCATAAGTATTGACCGTATAGGTTCCGTCGACGCTGTCCTCAAACACATAGGCCCGGCTCACATCGAATCGCCTGCCAACAATCTCCAATATCGCATCGATGGCGGCATCTATATCACTGGTATCATAGAGGATCTGAAACACATAATTGACCAAATCGCCGGACTTGCCGCTTGCGGTTTGATCGGAATCGATGGCAGCCCCGAGGGAGGAGTAGCCAATCCGCTCCATCGCCGCCATCTTTCTGGGATCATACCGGACATATTGATTTTTCCCCTGGCTTTTGGCCTGGTAAAGCGCCAGATCCGAACAATGGTATAGGGTCTGATAGTCGTTTCCGTCCCATGGATAGATGGCAAGTCCGACGCTGCAGGTCACCTCAAAGGAGTACTTCTCCCCACGAAACAGCTTTTCAAACATATCCAGCAGCTTCCGTGCTTTTTCCTCTGCAATCTGGGAGGATGGGAGATCCTTTAAAAACATCGCAAACTCATCCCCGCCGATCCTGCCGATCACATCGGACTTCCTTGTCAGTTTCTTCATTCCGGCCGCCAGTTCCGCCAGCACCGCATCCCCGAACAGATGCCCCTGTCTGTCGTTCACCTGCTTGAAATTATCCACATCGATGATGAACATGGCGCAGATCGTCTCCGGGTTCCCTTGCAGGTACTGCTGGGCCCTGCGTTCCATTTCAGCATGGTTATAAAGTCCGGTGAGAGCGTCCAGTTCCGCACGGCGGCGCAGGTCTTCCATCGTCCGTTTTTCCTCATCGATATCTGAGATGGTACCTACGGCACGCAGCGGCTTGTTCTCCGCGTCATACTGGGTGGTGGCACGCAGCCGGCACCAGATATACTGTTCTTTGGCGGTGCTGATCCGGATATCGATGACCGAATTCGGCGCGCCCTTTTTGACTTCGTCCATCAGCACAGCCATGGGTTCCATATCATCAGGATGGAAATGGCGCAGGAGTTCTTCCTTTTTCAATCTGGCGTCATAGTGGGGCGCATAGCCGAACTTTCCCAGCCAGTTTGGAGAAACGGTGATCTCGTCCGCCACAAGATCCCACTCAAAGATGACATCCGAAGATTGGTTCATGATAATCTCCAAGTGTTCCAGCGACAAACGCAGCTTTTCCTGTGTGTCCCGCACCTCTGTGAGGTCCAGAAAAATACAGAAAAACCGCTGCTCCCGCTCGTCGCCAAAAAGTTGGGCGCTGCTGGCGGTCCACTTATACCTTCCGCCTTTGCAGACCACCCGGTAACTCAGGGAAAGCCGGTCTCCCTTGTTCAGTTGGCGTTCTACTTCGATGAGAAAAATCTGCCGGTCTGACGGATGAATCATCTCAATAAAGCGGTTTTGAAACTGTTCAGCCAGTTCTTCTTTTGTAAAGCCGAACATATCAAAAAAACCGTCGTTGACCTCAACAATAGTGTATCCCGCATCGTTTCTGCATTGCATGACCCCGCCGGGGATTAGATTTAGGAGGGCTTCCCCATCGGGGCTAAGCCCTTTCAGCAGTCTTTCCATTTTTCTCTCCTCACGATCCCAGAATCTGGCGTCCATTTGAGAGCGGCGTACAGACCTGATCTACAATAAAGGGATTATCTGATCCACTTTTGCAAAGTTTCCAACAGCTGATCGACCTCGATGGGCTTTGCCACATGGTCGTTCATGCCAGCGCTGTGCGCCTTTCCAATATCCGAAGCAAAGGCGTTGGCTGTGAGCGCGAGTATGGGGACAGTCTTAGCATCCTCATGGTCCAGTGCCCGGAGCGCCTCAGCCGCCTGATAGCCGTCCATCACCGGCATCTGAATGTCCATTAAAATACAATCGTATGTACCGGAAGGCAAAACCTTAAATTTTTCCACCGCCAATCGGCCGTTTTCCGCTGTGTCAACGATAAAGCCATGCATGGTCAGGAGCTCAGCTGCGATCTCACGGTTGAGTTGATTGTCTTCTACCAACAGTACCCGTTTCCCTTCCAGGCTGGAATGGGGTTCCCGGGTGGGAAGCGCGGTAGCATCGGAACGCCCGCTCTGGCAGATCTGGTGGAAGGTTCGGGATATTTTTGATTTGAACAGCGGTTTTGTGATAAAAGCATCTGCTCCTGCGTTTTTGAACTCAGCTTCAATGTCGGAGTAATCATAAGCTGAAATAATGATGATGGGGACATCCATGCCCAGCTTTTTCCGGATTACCTTGAGGGTCTGCAGCCCGTCCATTTCCGGCATCTTCCAGTCCAGGATCACAGAAAAATAATCGTCTTTGGCCTCATGAGCGTCTACCACGCAGCGAACCGCCTCTTTGCCGGACAGCACCCAGTTGCTCCGCATCCCCAATTCATCCAAAATCTCGGCAGCACTCTCACAGATGATCCGGTCGTCATCCACCACCAATACCGGCAGGCCGGACAATTCTTCGTTGTTCTCTTCTGCCTCTAAACACAAGTCAAAGGGGACAGCAACGATAAACTGGCTACCCGTTCCCAAAGCGCTCTTAACTTCAATGGTGCCGTTCATCATGCGCACAATATTCTGGGTGATCGCCATACCCAAGCCCGTGCCTTGTATCTGGTTTGTCCTGGACTCCTCCGCTCGGGAAAAGGGTTCAAAAATATGGGGGATGAAATCCTCAGACATCCCGATCCCGTTGTCTGTGACGATGAACTCATATTGCCCCTTGTCTTTTGCAAAGGAGGGGACCTCCCGGACCCTAAGGCCTACCGTTCCGCCCTCCGGCGTATATTTCACCGCATTGGAAAGCAGGTTTACCAAAACCTGCTGCAGGCGGTTTTGATCCGTCACCACAGTTTCGTGCCGGACATGGTCGGCATTGACCTGCAGCTCCTGACGCTTTTCCGCCGCCAATGGCCGGAACACATCCATCACATCCTCGATCATCTCAGGCAGGGAAGTTTGCTCGGCGAGAAGATCAATCTTCCCGCTTTCGATCTTGGACATGTCCAGAACCTCGTTGATGAGGCTTAAAAGATGCCGGCTGGAAACATTGATCTTATTCAGGCAGTCCTGTATTTTTTCCGGGGACTGCAGGTTTGCCTGGGCGATGACTGACATTCCGATGATTGCATTCATCGGCGTGCGGATATCGTGGGACATGGAGGAGAGAAAGTTTGTCTTGGCGTCACTCGCGATTTGGGCCGCCTTGAAAGCGTCCTCCAAAGCCTGCCGCTGACGGGCCTGCTCCGTGCGCTCCGCCGTCACATCGACCCCTACGCTGTAGTAAGAGGGGATGCCGTCCCAGCTGTCCTCACCGCTCACATAGCTATAGGTCACCATCAGGATTCTAACAGCTCCGTCCCGGGTGACGACGCGGCTCTCCACCGCTGTCGATTTTCCCGACTCTCTGGCCTGCAGCATCACAGCGGTAACATGCTCCATATCATCCGGATGCACATAATCGTATTGGGAGTGCAATTCGCCCTCAAACTGCTCTTTGGTATAGCCGATCAGGTTCAAAAAGCTGCCGCTGTACCAGAGGACGGTCCGCATATCCCGGCCGTCCACCCGCGTCAAACCGCCCGGCACGCTGCGGATCAGCGCATCCCGCTCCTGATCCTTTTTCGCCAGCTTGTATTCTTCGCTGTACATATCGTGGGACAGCTCCAGCCGCGCCCGGCGTCCTTCCCAATTGATGACCCGATTTTTAATCATAAAGGTTCGTTCCAATACCGGGTTTGCAAATTCCCACTCATAGAACTCGTCTGGAGTCAATTTCGCGTTGGTGCAGAAGGGGCAGGGAGAGGTCCTTCCCTGGATGACCTCATAACACTTTCGTCCCACCGCCTTCACTGCCGGTACGCCCAGAACATCACAGGAATTCCGGTTCAGATACAGCAGCTCATAGGTGTCCATGTCGCTGACATAGACATTACCCTCGTAAGTATCCAACATAAAGTGAAAGTAATCCAGTTTCTGCCGGTAGAGCCGTTCCTGTTCTTCCTTTTCAGCCACCAGTGCGTCAACCCCAGCCAACTCTCCCCAAAGAATCAGTCTGTCCGTTACCGAATCTTTACGGATGGTCCCATAGAGGCGTGCCCAAGAAAAACCGCCATTTGGGAGGGGCAGGCGGATGGTCATTTCGAAGTCAGAGCAGCCCTCCTCCAGAGCCTGCTCCAATTCCTGTCGGATAGCGGCAAACTCATTAGGAAACTTCGCATAATATTGCCGCAAATCATGAAAACGGCTGCAAAAGCTTTCCTCAGAATGCCCAATAGTGGTAAAAAAGCTGGAGTTTCCCCAGCAAAAGGTAAGAACATCATCCAACAGGCAGCAGAACACACCTGTCTTCAGCATAAGCAGTTCTGTCGGGCATTCGAGCTTTATTTTTCTATCCGTAAAACTATTGCTTTGCTCCGTCACATATTTCATGATCCAACCCGTCCATTCTAAAATTTGATCTTCGAGAATCGAGCTTTTTCTCCTGTTGCTGTCCATGATCGGGCTTCTCAGCGGATTGATAATTGTTCACATGCATATATAATATAGAGTATAACAAAACCCGTCTCAAATATCAATAGTTTGACGGAAAACATGGCTAGTCAGATAGAAACCATCCTCCATGAAACAGAACTAATATATTCTGTGCAGTATATAAATTACATCCGTGTGAAGGGCAAGCCCTGCATCTGGTGCAGAGAATCGATCTCTATATCCGGATGATTACAAAGAATGAGATGACCTTCTTTCAAAGTGTAATTTGCAGTCATCTCTGTCCTGCCTCGGATTGAGCAGTCATTGTCATATACTGGCAATAGATAACCTGCATGTTCCACTATGGATATTGTTGTGCAGCGCATCCTTAAAATTGGGAACAGGTGTAAGGTCTCATTCCAAATTCTAAAACAACATGGGAAGAAAAGCATAACACAGGAGGCTGCGGCAGGGAAAACAGCCGCACGGGCAGAACACATTCCGACCTACAGCGAAAACGGGACAAAAAAATACCGCAACCTCTTGCAGTTACGGTATTCATGGCGTCCCCGAGAAGATTTGAACTTCCGGCCCCACGCTTAGGAGGCGTGTGCTCTATCCAGCTGAGCTACGAGGACATATGCAATTTTTCACAGAAAAAGCAAACTCACTTCACATGATTAAGGCCATCCGACTATCAGGAGTCAACCCTCTATCCTGCTGAAGTACAGGCGCATTCATCAAATTTTTAAAACACAGCGACCATTTGCCAGGCGCGCCGAGGCATTTGTTGTAACGCAGCCCTAAAAGGAAGGATTCCACCTGTTTCACTATAAAGGCATATTCCTATACATCAGGCGTTAAAACGAAAAGATATATTCTTCTCTCTTCCGATCAGCGGATTCCCACTGATCGGAAAGCCTCGCACTAACTGCTTCTGTATTTTACAACATGAGAAGTGATTTGTCAATTTGAAAAGCAGAAAATAAAAAAACAACTTGCATTTTGAAAATTTCCGTGGTATTATAATTTCTGCGTTAGTTGGAAATTAAGGAGGTGTGACTATGCCAAACATCAAATCGGCCAAGAAGCGTGTGAAAGTGATCGCTGCAAAATCTCTGCAGAATAAGGCCGCCAATTCTCAGCTCAAAACTGAGATCAAGAAAGCCAATGCCGCTCTGGAGAATAACTCCGCTGACAAGGCCGTTGCAGTGCGTGTTGCCGTGAAGAAGATCGACCAAGCTGTTGCAAAGGGAATTCTTCATAAAAATACTGCTGCCAGAAAGAAGTCAGCCCTCGATAAGAAGCTTCATGCCAGCGCGTAAAGTGCAGAGCAGAAAGCTTCGTATATGAAAAGCAAAGCCAGGGAACACTGTGTGTTTCCTGCTTTTTCTTTTTTCAGCCGCTTTGTGCTATTTTATAGGCGTACATACGCTGGTCTGCCTCCTGCAGTATTGCGGCCATACCCTTTTCTCTCTCCTGTCCCTGAGAAACAATCCCATAGCTGAATGACGGCGCGTAGGAAAACGGTAAGCTTTTCATATTCTCGCAGGCATTTCTTGCAAGCTTCTCCGCTTGCTCCTCTGTGGTATCCGGCAGTAAGACCAGGAACTCATCCCCACCCATTCTGCACACTGGAAAGCCGCGGAAAACTCCCTCAAGAATATCCGCCGCACTCACCAGATACCGGTCTCCCTCCCCATGCCCATATTTGTCATTCACCTGTTTGAGATGGTCAATGTCCAGAAAACATACTGTAAACGGAGCAGCTTCCTCCAGAAGCCTTTCCAGCTTTTCCATCCCATATTTTCTGTTATGCACGCCGGTCAATGCGTCTATAAACACAGAATCCTGCAGTTCTCTGATATTCTGATAGCTCTGTTCCAGCTTGTGTTCCAGAGAAAGGGATTTTGCCTGATACCCCATCATGACACTCATTTTGACCGCATGACGGAACGAGGTATAAAATGCGCCGAATAGCAGGACAGAGGTACAAAACAGGAAAAGGGCGGTCAAAGAGGTGTAGGCTTGGCCGTTATAAGAAATGCTGAGCAGCAGCAAATAAAGGTTGATCAGTTGCATGGAGCTTGTGGCAAACAGGAGCTGCCCTCTGTTTTTCAGCAGCAGCTGTATACTCCGCTGATCCGTAAATTTTTCAAATGCTTCCAAAAAGAGAAACAGTAAAAGCAAAACGGTGGTCAACAGGATGTTATACCGAAAGTCATCTTCAAACTCCTGCACTGACTTCACTTCAAACGCCATAATATATAGACTGGATAGAAGGAGTTTGATATTCATAATATGAAACATGAATACACCGCTGACAAATAGAATCTCAGCTGGTTTTCCCTGAAAAACCAGTTGGAATTCAAAAAGGAGCGCTACATAAAGCAATATCAGCTTAAGCACTACCGGAAAATTCAAATAGAGAAGACCCGCGGCAAGCGCTGTGTTGAATGTAACGCTGAACAGAAAAGCGTTCCTTTTCCTCCACTTCGGAGCCAGAAGTCCTGCACAGTAACGCTCTGCTTTGATGAGATATAAAATGAAAACCAACGCAGCGATAGCTGCTAACCCAATATAGAAAAACAACTCGTCCATTTCACACAATCCTTTTTTCTTGTTTACCTACATCCTATGCAGGACAGAGGAAAGCGTGAATCGCAACGGCCAGTCCCAGAAGTGAGAAACGGAGTATTCTGTAAAAACATTATCCTGGCTTCTTTGGAAAAACCATCCACTTTCTCATTGATTATAGAGTGATAGAGGCGCCTTTCTTTTCTGTGTTGACTTTTCCCGCCGGATTGGGTATCATAAAAGATAAGCAAGACATACTAAAGTTCCGGAGGTGCCCGTATGAAAAAAGGTAGCAAACTTGCTGTATTTATCGGCATCGTAGCCGCTGTGGCGGCTGTAGTAGCGGCTTTGTCCGCCGTTCTCCTCTATCTCGATAAGAAGAAGGACGACGAGGAACTGGAACATTATCTTGATTGTTCTATTCAGTAAGGCCAAAGCAATTGAAAGACGGCACAGCACCGGCTTGCAGCTGCAGCAGCGTATATTGGGAGTTCCCAGTATAGGCGCGGCAGAGGCGGATCGCGTGTTATGCCGTCTTTTTATTGGATTAGGGCCAAAACCCCAAAAGACTTCTGCGTGTGTTGCCGGCCCTTCCCTCGACCGTCTCAGCATGCAGCATGGAACTGATAATCGCCTCCTCTGTTGCAAACGCCGCAGCCCGGAAAACCTGATTCATACAGGCTTCGCTGAGAACCGAAAGCTGTAGGACGGCAGCTTCACTTTCATGGGGAATATATTGCGCCGTAGAGAAGGCCAGCGCGATTTCGCCGCTGCCGTTTCCGCACAGACCGCCTGTACGGCTGATGCCCACTGCAGCGCGCCGGGCAACTCGGGAGAGCTGCCGTGCACTCAAGGGCAGATCCGTCCCCAACAGCACAATAATAGAACCCTTATCCTCTTCAGAGGCCAGATCCAGAGAAATTTGTTCGCCCACACGATTCCCGCAAATTGTAAAATCCTCCAACGATCCGAAATTGGTCAACACCAACACCCCCATTGTGTAGGGAACTCCGTCAAATTCCAATACGCGGGAAGCCGTGCCAATTCCACCCTTGAGCCCGAAGCACGACATTCCGCGTCCCGCTCCTACAGCGCCCTCCTCACAATGTACAGAAGCGCTGTTCAGAGCCTCTTCCACGTCTCTGACGGTGACGGACAGGCTGCGGATATCATTCAGATAACCATCGTTGCATTCCAGTACAACCGGGTTCACAGTGCCGGTATCCACACCGATTTCAGGATTTTGCCGCAGCATATATCGTACCAATGCATCGGACACAGTTCCCACACTCAGAGTATTGGTGAGCAAAATCGGCGTTTCCAGGGTTCCCAGTTCAGATATCTGAATGCTGCCGGCAGTTTTTCCAAATCCATTGATGACATGGACCGCCGCGGGGACCTTATCACGGAAAAGATTTCCGCCGTGTGGAAGGACTGCCGTGACCCCAGTTTGAATCTCCTCATGCGCCAAGGTTTTATGTCCGACCAATACTCCCGGCACATCGCAGATGGAATTCTGTTCTCCGCAGAGGAGCTCTCCAAAATACAACTTTCCGTAATTCTCGCTGATTCCCATCTATATCTCCCTCCCAATATATAGGGATTTTCCAATTTGTGTCTCCTTATACCAATAAGACGCACGTGCATTATGTTCCATTTATGAGATTAGAAACTTCAAAACTTGGCGGTTAAAGTCTTTTGCCTCTTCATAAGTACTGTGTCCATATCCGCTGTAAATTTTCACTTGGCTTCCTTTTATAAACTGTGCTATTTCGTTTGACGAATTTCCCCCCACAACTTTATCATCATCGCCCCCTACAATAAGCACAGGGCACTGAATCTTATGGAGTAGCGCAGAACTATCATGGTTAATACAAGCAGTGGCTTGTATTATGAAATTGTGCAGGCTTTTCGGTCTCATAAACGCAGAGAGGATAGGGTTAAAGGGGCGTTGCACTCTCGCACGTTTCTGAGTATAAATTTTTTCAGCCATATCAACAAAAATGCCTTTGAAGTCATTTTTATTTGCAAGTGAAATCCAATTGGAAATCACTCTTTTTGAGGTTTCGTTTTGCCTGCATAAAGTTACAGCAAGAATGAGTTTTTCTACTATCTCTGGAAAGTCTATTGCCAGATACTGTGCAATCATTCCTCCTTGAGAAATCCCCATAATGCTGGCTTTTCCTATGCCAAGCTGTTTTATAACAGTGGCTAAATCCGCCGCCATATCCCTTGTAGAATAGTTCTTTTCAATTCTGTTTTTTCTACTAAACACATATACCTTGAAGTCTTTTGCAAATAACCTATACATCAAAGAAAAGGGGAACGCTGTCCCTTTCACGTTTTTCAACGAATCGCCTAATCCGGGAATAATAATGAGGTTCTTATCCCCATTTCCAAACGATATGTAATCCATATCTATATCACCGATTAAAATATTACAATTTATAGCGTTGTAGAACATAGTGAAGGCCCCTTTATTGCTCGAAATATAAGATTTTTCTATGGTACATCCTTTCCGCCTAATACGACCTATTTTTTATATTTTATCATATGAAATTGTCCTTCTCAAGGCTGTTTGGTGAAGCTGACGGAATTTTTACCAGCAACGCTTATCTACAGCAGGGGCTTTCAAAGCATTTAATTGTTTTTTTCGAAAAAAGTGCTATAATATGATTATAAAAACCGCTCTGCGACGGAGGTGAAAAAAATGGCAGAAGCAAATTTTGATTATTCAGTTGCGGCAGAGGCCAAAATGCTGGCGTTGGAGTATATGCGCCAGAAGAGCCTGACCGATGATTCTCCCGAAGACATTGCCCGGGAATACAGGATGGTAGAACAGAAAATCAAGGCCGCACTTGATTCTCTCAACGGCGTGACTCTCTAAATTCCAAACTGAGCGCGCCACAGCTTCATTGGCAGCGGCGCGCTTCCCATCACCCCTGTACACGGACCTGCCGGTTTTGCAGCAGTCTGATTGCATAATCGGCACAGATAACGAAAAGCCCGCGTTGGGCCGGACACTATGGTATCCGGCCGGCGCGGGCTTTTCTATTCTCCTGGAATTCGTCAGGGGTGAACGTATGTGCAAAGCCTTCTTTGCCGTGCTTCCCATTGGATATAGTTTTGATTCCTGTTGAAACAATTTGGATTTTTTCTGTTGTCAGAGTTTCACCGCATACAGGGAGCCTCGGGCTGTAACAGCCAGATAGGTTCCGCCTGCCGACGCCAAAAGGCAGGTAGGCCGTTCCGGGAGAGAAAGCTTCCGAAGTTCCTCCCCTTCTTCATTGAAAACATAGAGGTGTCCGTCCGCCACGCAAATGCTGTTTCCCGCACGCACTGCGCTGAACTCACCGTGTTCTGCAAAATCCTCCTGCCGGGAAAGTGTGCCGTCCTTTTCAACATGCATCCGGAGCACCCTCTTATCATATTCGTCCACAGCATAGAAAAACTCGCCGGGGACAGCCGCCTGAAGCGATACTGCACGTCCAAGGTCAAAACTGTCTGCCAGCAGGGTCTTTCCGTCAGGCGCGGTGTAGAAGGAACTGTAGCGATACATAACAGCTTCCTTAAAATCATGGGCATCGTGCCAGCGATGGGCAGGATAATAGACAGCGGCCGGGTTTTCTGTTTTGGCAGGGCCTGCTTTCAAAACCACCATAGACGCCTCCGGCGCGTCAGGGTCTATCGCATAGACGCCGACAGCCTGATCACGCATATACCAATGATAGGAGGAACCCCGGGCTTCCTCTGGAACCGGCTCACCGTAGGGATGCTGCTCCGGTTTCGGAAGTTTACGGTAAGCCACTACCACAAGCCTGTCTTCCGAATCACAGAACAGGGATAGCGGCTTCAAAGGAAACTTTGCCGCAGGACGCAGCTTTCCGGTTTCCCCTTCATAGGAATAGATTTCCAAGTCGTCACAGAAGTAAACAGTGCCCTTCTTATTCGCGCACAGGGCTCCGGCAAAACGGAACCCGTCCGCAAGCTTTGTAACCTCCTGTATGCAAGCTGGTTTGACCGTCCCAGTGCCGGGCAGCATCAGCCTGGCCAACTCCCAGGGCAGGACCGCCTTCCCCGAATCCCGCTCCAACAGCGTATTGTCAATGGTATAGGGCGTTTGCGTATAGTTATGCACATTCAACAGTTCCACGTTCCTGCTCCCCCAGCTCAAAACAGCCTGCGGATAGGGATTCGCCACCCATACTACCCGGAACGTGTAGAGATTGACAAATAGAAGGTTTTCACAGTCAATGAGTTCCAAAGGTTGGCACTCCGGACTTTCCGCCACCTCTTCCTCCGTCTGCAGCGCATAGAAGCGCCAGTTGGAAACCTTTTTCAGCCTTACCTCAGACTGCACATGATGCTCCACAGACACCGCATACATGCGCCCCGGAACCGCTGTATCGGAAAGATAGATACCAGCTTCCGCATAGGAACTTGCACTCCATATATCTTTGAAGACACCTCCGCCGTTCTCTGCAATCCAAAGGCTCCAATACTGCGTACTCCAAAGCCTGTCGGGATCTACATCGCCTGTACGGCTCTCATTGTATACCGGGGCAAATTCCACCCCCCGGGTCATTTTGCCGTGCCCTCCCACAAATTTTACGTCATTCATATAGGAGTTCCGGCCGGCAATCCACTTACAGCCCACCGCTCTGGGATTACGTCCGGCCGTATCCAGGCCTATGCCGTTTACCAGGTTGAATCCGGAAGACGTTTCCAGCAACGGCTTTGGAGTTCCAAAACCGGAAAATGCAGGCGTATCGTCCCAGAGGACAAGCTGCGTCGAGACAGGGTTCATTCCGATAAAGGAAGTACCCTCAGCCATTTTCACGGTGTCCGCGGCACGATAGAAGCCCTGAGGGAAAAACACTGCCTTTCCCGACTGTGCCGCTTGGCATAAAGCATCGGTATCATCGGTCTTCCCATCCCCCACAGCGCCAAAGGACTTGACACTGATCCATTCCTTTTGGGCAGGCAAGCCAGGAAGGTCGCTCGCCGCCGCATCCGGCCAGAAGTCAATCTCCTCCGATTCCAAAGCCGTACGAAGTTTAGGCTCCTCTTCAGGAGAATCCATGCACAGGCCGTTGAGAAAACGGTGCACCCGGTAAACTTTTCCTTCTGGACAAATCTCTCTTCCGCTCTCCTTCAGCTTTGCCAGCACCGGCGTATCCCTGCAGACCACATTCCGCAGATTGACCTGGGTCATGGCGTTCTTTTCCCGGCCAAAGAGCAGGGCCGGTCCGGAAATAGCATCAAACCTGCTGTCCTCCAGGTACAGTTTTTCAAAATAGCCATCTTTCACTTCCAACACAGTGGGGCAGGAAGATACCTCTGTACGGATCAGGACAAGGCCCCCCTCCCTGGAGGAAATAGCCGCCCTGCGCTGCCCCCGGAATGTGCTGTCGGCCAGCAGGAACGGCCAGCCGGGGGAAGGTTTCCCGGTGATGATTCCGTAATCCCCTCCTGTAAAGGAAAGGTTCTCCATTTCGTTGCCAACCGCAACAATTCCGGCCTTGCCCTCTCCAATTTCAAAATCGCAGTGAGAGACAAAGCAGTGTTGGGCAAAGTGGGCGCGGATTACAGCGGCACAGGGATTCCCCTCTCTTATTTCAAAATCCAGATTGGAAACTGCGCTGTAAAAGGTTCCGGGATTGGCGTCTGCAATCTCCTGGGGACCCGCCGGCATGTTATTTGTGAACCAAAACATGTAGTGCGCATCGCCCAGATCCTCTGGTGCTGGGCTTTGAAAGCCAGGGGAATGGGGACGCAGGACAAATCTCGGCCTGTTTTCCCCATATCCGATCAGCCGGATCGCCTTGGGGATATAAACAGTTTTTGTCATGTAATAAATTCGTTCCGGGATATAGAGGACACCGAACCCTCTTTCCCGTTTCAACTCAAATATAGCCTCCTGCAGCGTATCGCTGACATCCAGCTCCGGATCGCGGAGCGCTGGGTAAAAATCCGCTGTAAAATGATAGGCCTGGGGATCACAAAACGCTTGAGAATATTGAGAAACACCCCGGCGTTCCAGATGACTCTGCATATTGATTCACTCCTTCGATTTTAAACCTTCTTTTGAGACACCCTCACAGATTCCACTTCCATGGTAAAGGGCAGCGCTTCCGCCTCCACTTCACCGCCCCAATCTCCTCCAACCGCAACATTTAGAATTAAGTAAAACGGCTTGTCAAACGGCCAGCCTGTCTTTCCAGTTTCAAAGCCAGGCTCTTCCCTGTAAAAGCAGGCGATCTCTGCCCCATCATAGCGGAAACGCATAGCCTCCGGCGTCCATTCCAGCTCATAATCGTGGAAAACGCCTGACACATCTTCCAAAACTACAGAGCTGCTCCGCTGTGTCTTTCGCCTGTGGTTATAAAGCCCGCTGTGGATCGTGGCATGGACCCGGTTTTGATCCCATCCCACATGCTCCATAATATCGATTTCCCCGCAGAGCGGCCAGTCCGCATCTCCCCTGCAGTCATTGGGCATCATCCAGATAGCAGGCCAGGACCCCTTCCCTTTGGGCAGCTTTGCCCGTACCTGCACTTTGCCGTACTGCCAATCAGCTTTACCGGCCGTGGTAAGCTTGGCGGAAGTATAGGCATGCCCGTCACGCTCCTGTTTCCGTGCGGTGATCCGGAGTTTTCCTCCCTCCACACACACGTTTTCCGGTTCCGCTGTATAAAACTGAAGTTCATGGTTTCCGAACCCTCCGCCGGATACCACGCAGTTCCATTTTTCAGGATCCGGCATGCCCTCCCTGTCAAAAGAATCCTCCCAAACCAGGCAGTACTCATCCTTTATCATACAATCTCCTCCTGTCTAACATTCCTGAAGGGCAGACAGCCCTTCCCTGTTTCTTACCTTAACACGGCCCGGCAGAAAATGAAACGGGGCATATTTCCCTGAAGGTGTCTGTTTTTTCTCACTGTAGAATTCCACCACTGAAAGACAGTCCCTCTGGGCGCAAGAATAAATTTAGACACCTAATACAAAAAATGACGCATTGTATCCGTCTGTTTTTGTCCTTATAATACTTTATGAACACAATATTAACAAGAAACGGAGGACACAGCTTATGGTATCTGCGCCAGCGAAAGCAGAACGGAAATCCGCCCATCCGAAGCTTCAGGGCTTATGGAAGCAGCGGTACCTTCAGCTGATGGTCATCCCCGGCATCATCTGGATGTTTATTTTTAACTACATACCAATGGTCGGGATCGTGATCGGATTCAAAAACTTCAAAATCACCAAATCCATCTGGGAAGCGCCCTGGGTGGGGTTCGAACATTTCGCCGCCTTTTTTCAGGACGAAAGTTTCGGGAACATTATGGTGAATACCCTGGGAATCGCTCTATTGAAGCTTCTGATCTGTTTCCCGCTCCCCATCCTCTTTGCCATTCTTCTCAACGAGCTCAGGAGCGTAAAATTCAAGCGCGTGGTGCAGACCATCTCCTATCTGCCTCACTTCTTATCCTGGGTGGTTTTAGGAGGCATCATGATCACTTGGCTCAGCGACGTAGGCATGATCAATGAAATCCTGGTAGGCGCCGGCATCCTGAAGGAACCCATCACCTTCCTGGCGGAGCCAAAATATTTCTGGGGTCTGGCGGTAATCAGCGACCTGTGGAAGGAAATGGGCTGGTCCGCCATCATCTACCTGGCGGCAATTTCTGGTATCGACCAGTCCATGTATGAGGCTGCTACCGTAGACGGCGCCAACAAGATCCAAAAGATCTGGAACATCACGCTTCCCGCCATCCGGGGCACCATTGCCATCATGTTCATCCTAGCGGTCTCCGGCATCATGAATTCCAACTTTGATCAGATCTTTATTCTGAAAAATGTGCTGAATGCGCCGCGCAGCGAGGTAATCGACACCTACGTTTACCAAATGGGTATGCGTGTGGGCCGCTATTCCTACGCCACTGCTATTGGTCTCTTCAAATCGGTAGTGTCCATGATTCTGCTTGTAATTGCCAACTTTACCACATCAAAGCTTCAAGGCAGTTCCCTGTTCTGAGCCCTCTGAGGAAGCTTTCGATATCTTACTAATAAAGGAGAGAGACTATTGGCGGCAGCAACAAAAAACTGGCGTAAGCAGCGCACTACCGGCGAAATTATCTTCGATGTCCTGATCGTCATATTGATGTGCGCTATCTGCTTCATCACTATATACCCTATCTGGTATGTCATTGTAAATTCCTTTAACGACGGAGCCGACGCCATGCGCGGCGGAATTTTCTGGTGGCCCCGCGTGTTTTCCCTGGAAAACTACAAGACCGTGTTCAAAGACAGTTCCATCCTCACTGCTTTCGGCGTGACGGTGCTGCGAACTCTTGTGGGCACTGTGCTCAATGTTTTTTTCACGGCTATGGTAGCTTACGGTCTGTCGAAGACCCGACTCATCGGGCGCAACTTTTACCTGACTATGGGAATTATCACCATGATGTTCAACGGCGGTCTGATTCCCACTTTCCTGCTCTACAAAAACCTGAATCTGTTGGACAACTTTCTGGTGTTCGTCATCCCCGCCCTGTTCAGCTTTTATAACGCCATCATTTTCATGAGCTTCTTCCGGGAGATCCCCGCTTCCCTGGAAGAATCTGCTGAAATCGACGGAGCCAACGACTTCCTTATTTTTTTGCGGATCATCCTTCCTCTCTCGAAACCGGTGCTTGCCACCATCGCCCTGTTCAGCGGCGTCTACCATTGGAACGATTATTTTTCCGGTGTAATCTATATTAACAAGCCTTCCCTTCAGCCCATACAAACCTATCTGTACCGGATGGTGGCGGAGGCGGGTTCCAACCAGATGGCGGCCCAGACGGCGGATGTGGTAAAATCCACCACCTCCATGTCTCTGAAGCTGGCTACCATGGTAGTCACCACGTTGCCTATTGTCTGTGTCTATCCATTCCTGCAGAAATATTTCGTCAAAGGTATGATGATAGGCGCAGTAAAAGGATAAATCTCAATCAAAGGAGAATCGCTATGAGAAAGACAAAAAAATGGCTGGCCGCGCTGCTCGCTGCAGCTCTGCTGGTCAGTACAGCCGCCTGCGGCAGCCCTTCCTCCTCCGGCAGCTCTTCCGAGAGCTCAAAGGGCAGTTCCTCTGCTTCTTCCGCCGTATCCCAGGAAGGGTCGGAACCCAGCACGGCAGACGTGTCCGACGCCGAGCCTGGCTGGAAGCAGCATGCCGACGAGCCGATCACCCTGCAGTGGTACGTGAACTATTCCTGGTTCCCGAGAAAATGGGAGGGCTCTAAAGCCACGGAAAAGTACATAAAGGATACCGGCATCAATGTGGAGCTGATCATCCCCGCAGGTAACGAGGCGGAGAAGCTCAACACCATGATCGCTTCCGATACCCTGCCCGACCTGATCACTCTGGGCTGCACCGATACCCAAGTAGCTGAAATGATCGATGCTGAGATGGTATTGCCTCTGAATAAACTTGCGGATGAGCACGATCCCTATTTCTACAAGGTTGCCAATCAGGAACGTCTGGACTGGTACACCCAGGATGACGGCAACGTCTACGGCTATCCCAATGCCTCCTATTCCTTCAGCGACTATGAGAAGTACGGCAACATCCCCTCCAACCAGGTTTACATGGTCCGCAAGGATATGTACGAAGCGTTGGGCAAGCCCGACATGACTACGCCAGAGGGCTTCGTCAATACTCTGGTTGCGGCGAAAGAAAAGTTCCCGGACGTGGACGGCAGCCCGCTGATCCCTCTGGGCACCCACGAATTCGGGGACACCGGCTGCTGGGCATTGGAATCATACCTGCAGAACTTCCTTGCCATCCCCTATGAAGTGGACGGCAAGTGGTATGACCGGTATACCGATCCCGAATACATCACATGGCTGAAAGCGCTGCGCGAATGCGGAGAAAAAGGCCTGCTGGCCAATGACATCTTCGTTGACAAGCGTTCCCAGATGGAGGAAAAGATCGTTCAGGGCCGCTACTTCTCCATGCTCTATCAGAGAACAGATATGGCAACCCAGCAGAAGATTGTCTATGAAAATGATCCCGAAAAGATCTATATTGCCATTGACGGTCCCAAAAATTCCAAGGGTGACGATTACACCCTGCCCGGCGGCAGCATCCAGGGCTGGACTCTGACCATGATCGGTGCCAACACGGAACACCCGGACCGCTGTATCCAGTTCTTCTCCTATTTCATGGAGCCTGAAACCCAGATGACCATGCATTTCGGCCCTGAGGGCGTCGGTTACACCATGGTTGACGGCAAGCCCAAGTGGATTGAAGAGGCCAAGGAACTCAGCGACAAAGACACCGACGCCTTTGAAAACCAGATCCACGGCGGAATG
>OJKJ01000116.1_pt1 | contig 66307 bp, 44 predicted proteins | sample 1596491 | NCBI WGS metagenome assembly OJKJ01 (sample SAMEA4350160, study PRJEB24818) | metagenome | biome: human; feature: gut; material: faeces | place: Denmark | collected 2013-09
TCATATATTCGCTCTCGCCGGAGCGGTACAGGCGGCGGGAAACCGTCACCTGGTCGTAGTCGATGGCCAGCTGATGGTCCCCGTTATCCAGGGTGATGGCCACGTAGGCGAACCCCTGGGGCTTGCGCAGCTCCGTGCCGGAAAAGATCACGTCCTGCATGCTGGCGCCGCGCAGCTGCTTGATGCGCTGTTCGCCGAGCACCCAGCGCACCGCGTCGGCCACATTGCTTTTTCCGCTGCCGTTGGGGCCCACAATGCCGGTGATTCCGTTGTGGAACTCAAACACCAGCTTGTTCGCAAAGGATTTAAAACCCTGGATTTCGATACTTTTTAAATACATAATTCACCGTCGCTTTACTGTTTTTCTTCTTCCGCCTTGAGCTTTAAAATTCCGTTGTACGCGGCCACCTGTTCCGCCGCCTTCTTGGTCCGGCCCGTGCCGCGGCCGATCTCAGCGCCGCCGATGCGGGCGCAGACCTCGAAGCTCTTGTTGTGGTCCGGCCCCTCCTCCCGGAGGATCTCGTAGCTGAGCCCTTCCGAGGAGCGGCTCTGCACCATCTCCTGTAAGATAGTCTTGCTATCATAAAAGAGCTGCTTGTGTTCAATATCGTTCAGGATAAAACGATGTATAAACTCTTTTGCATTAGCAAAACCACCGTCCAGGTAAATCGCGCCGATCAGGGCTTCCATGGCGTCGCTGACAACGGAGTTGCGGCTGCGCCCTCCGGTCGCCTCCTCGCCCTTGCCCAGCAGCAGGTATTCCCCCAGGCTGATGTCGCCGGCGCAGTAGGCCAGAGTCGGCTCGCACACGATGCTGGCGCGGATCTTGGTCAGATCCCCCTCGGGCAGGTCCTCGTATTTGTGGTATAAAAAGTCGCTGGTCACAATCTCCAGCACTGCATCTCCCAGAAATTCCAGACGTTCGTTGCAGCGGCTGTGGTTCCAGCGATGCTCATTGGCGTAGGAGCTGTGGGTCAGCGCCTGGACAAATAATCCGTGCTCCTTAAACTGATAGCAGATGGTCCGCTCCAGTTCCTGCAGATTTCGATTCATGGTATTCACTCTCACTTTCTGACTAACGCACAAAGGAGCTGCGTCCGACAGCCCCTTCTAGCTTGAATGTAATGGGCATTACTCCCATCAGTTTAACGCGTTCTTGATCTGCTCGATGGCGTCCCCTACGGTCACGATCTGCTCGGCGGCCTCGTTGGGGATCTCGATGTCGAACTCTTCCTCGATTCCCATGATGATCTGGAAAATGTCCAGGGAATCAGCGCCTAAATCATCCACAAAGGTGGACTGCATGGTTACTTCCTCCGGCTCAATGTTCAGTACCTCCGCAATGATTGCCTGCAACTTTTCAAATTCCATCGTTTTTTTTACACTCCTCTTTTTGATTTCTTGCTTTGATTGTGATTGCTTTTATTAAAATTTATGCTCCGCTTTTACTGCGGTATATCTTTCTGTGCGCCAAGGCTCTCGCGGATCTTCTCGTTGATGGCCTGCTCCTTGAACGTCACGCACTGAATGATCGAATTGCGCACCTCCGTGCGTTTGGCGTTGCCGTGGGTCTTCACCACCAGGCCGTTTAAGCCCAGAAGCGGCGCCCCGCCGTACTTGCTTGCGTCAAAGGACTTCAGGGTCTCCTTGATAGCCGGCTTAACTAAAAGCGCCCCGATCTTGCTGCGCAGATTCATCATCATGCCGCTCTTCACCTTCTTGATCAGCGTGTCGCCCAGACCCTCGTACAGTTTGAGGATCACGTTGCCCACAAATGCTTCGCTGACGATCACGTCCGCTCCGCCGTGGGGAATCTCACGGGCCTCGATGCTTCCGATAAAATTGATCCCCGGACACTCCTTTAAAAGCGGAAAGGTCTCCTTCACCAGGGCGTTGCCCTTCTCCTCCTCAGCGCCGATATTGACGATGGCCACCGTGGGGTTCTTGATGCCCAGCACGTGCTCCATGTAGATGGAACCCATCTGTGCAAACTGGACGAGATGGGACGAGCGCGCGTCCACATTGGCCCCGCAGTCGATCAGCAGGGACACTCCGCGCTCCGTGGGAATGAGCGGCGCCAGCGGGGGGCGTTCCACTCCCTTGATCCGGCCCACGATCACCTGGCCGCCCACCAGGATCGCGCCTGAGCTTCCGGCAGAAACAAAGGCATCGGCCTCCTTTTTCTTGACCATGTTCATTCCGATTACAATAGAGGAATCTTTTTTCCGGCGGATCGCGTTCACCGGCGGCTCCTCGGTGGCGATCGCCTCGGTGGCGTTCACCACCTGGATCTGCTCCTGATTGTAGGTGTATTTGGCTAATTCAGCCTTCACCAATTCCTCACGCCCGATCAATGCGACCTGGATTCCGGATTTCTCCCTGACTGCCTCCACGGCTCCTGCGACAATTTCACCGGGAGCGTTGTCGCCGCCCATGGCATCCACTGCTACCTTAATCATAGCGTTCTCCTTCCGGACCGGGATTTCCCCCGCGTCCAAAATATAATATACTAGATATCAATCTATAAATCAATAGTTTTTGTATATCTTTCCAGCTGCCTTAAAATGTGCTCTCCGCGCGGGGAAAACAGGGCCAAAACAGTTGAAGCTCCGCCTGCGCCGTGGTAAACTGGAAAGCAGCCGGTATATCGAAATTTTACCATGAAAGGAATGGCGGATTATATGGAAATGGAACAACTCTCCCTTTTTGACGACCGAACCACCACAGCCCCCCTGGCCAGCCGTCTGCGCCCGGAAACGCTGGACGAGTTCGTGGGCCAGAACCAGCTTCTGGGGGAGGGGAAGATCCTGCGTCAGATCATCGATCAGGATAACATCCCCTCCATGATTTTCTGGGGCCCTCCCGGGGTGGGGAAAACCACTCTCGCCAGCATCATCGCCAAGCGGACCCACGCGGAATTTATCAATTTCAGCGCCGTCACCAGCGGAATCAAGGAAATCAAGGAGGTGATGGCCCGGGCCGAACAGGGGCGCCGCATGGGCAAGCGGACCGTGGTATTTGTGGACGAGATCCACCGCTTCAACAAGGCCCAGCAGGATGCCTTTCTCCCCTATGTGGAGAAGGGGAGCATCATACTCATCGGCGCCACCACGGAGAATCCCTCCTTTGAGATCAACGCCGCTCTGCTCTCCCGCTGCCGCGTCTTTGTGCTCCAGGGCCTTGGGGAGGAGGACCTGACCAGACTTCTGAAAAACGCCCTCCAAAGTCCCAGGGGCTTCGGCTACTTGAACGTCGATATCTCCGACGCCATGCTGGGGGCTATCGCCAGATTCTCCGGCGGGGATGCCCGCACCGCTCTGAACATTCTGGAGATGGCGGTGTCCAACGGTGAGATCAGCGCCGAAAAGACCACCGTGACGCCGGAGATTCTGGAACAGTGCATGAGCCGCAAATCCCTGCTCTACGACAAGAACGGCGAGGAGCATTACAACCTGATCTCCGCCCTGCACAAATCCATGCGCAACAGCGACCCGGATGCGGCGGTCTACTGGCTGTCCCGGATGCTGGAGGCGGGCGAGGATCCGCTCTACATCGCCAGGCGGCTGATCCGCTTTGCCAGCGAGGACGTGGGTCTGGCGGACAACAGCGCCCTGTCCCTGGCCGTCTCCGCCTATCAGGCCTGCCATTTTCTGGGAATGCCCGAGTGCAATCTGAATCTGGCCCAGACGGTGATCTATCTGTCCCTGGCGCCGCGGTCCAACTCCGTTTACATGGCCTACGAGCACGCAAAGGCCGACGCCTTAAACATGCTGTCCGAGCCGGTGCCCCTGGTGATCCGCAACGCACCCACCGGGCTGATGAAACAGCTGCGCTACGGCGAGGGTTATGTGTACGCCCACGACACGGAGGAAAAGATCGCGCATATGGAATGCCTGCCGGAGTCCCTGAAGGGGAAACGCTACTATCTGCCCACGGAGAACGGAGCCGAGGCTGCGGCGAAGGAGCGCCTGGAAGAAGTATTTCGCTTTAAAAACAGCGGGGAGCGATAATTCCTTCCTATTGATATAGTGAGATATAGAACATTTGCGGCGTGGAGGCTCAGGCTTCCACGCCGCTTTTGCGATTTACCCCGGACGGGTCCGTTATGATGTTGCCAGCAGTTCTTCCAGCACCTCAAAGAGCTGCTGTACATTCACCGGTTTGGGGATAAAGCCGTTCATCCCGGCGGACATGGCCGCCTCCTCGTCCTCCTTGAAGGAGTTGGCCGTCATGGCCACAATGGGGATCACGGCCGCATCCGGCCGCTTCAGGGCCCGGATCGCCCGGGTGGCGGCCAGCCCGTCCATCACCGGCATCCGGATGTCCATGAGAATCATCTGGTACCGGCCCGGGGGATTCCGTTGAAAGAGCTCCAAGGCCTCGCTGCCGTCCTTCGCCCGCTCGGTTACCGCTCCCTGGAGCTCCAGCAGTTCCTGGGCGATCTCAGCGTTTAAGTCGTTGTCCTCCGTCACCAGAATCCGCATACCCTTCAGGCTGCCGGTGGCGGACAGGATTTCCCGGTTCTTATGGGCAGGCGCTTCGCCGGCCGGCTTAAAGCGCAGGCGGAAGGAGAATACCGCTCCCTTGCCGGTGTCGCTCTCAAGCACGAGCTCGCCGCCCATGGACTGCACCAGATTGCGGCTGATGGGAAGCCCCAGTCCGGTGCCGAGACTTCTGAGTTCATTTCCGCCCAGCTGTTCAAAGGGGCGGAAAATCCGCTCCTGATCCTCAGGGGATATGCCCACGCCCGTGTCCCGGACGGAAAAATCGTACACCGCGTCCTGCCCTTCCAGCCCGCAGGCCTGCACGCTCAGCTGCAGGAGGCCGCCCGGAGGCGTAAACTTCACGGAGTTCCCCAGCAGGTTTAAGAGCACCTGGCGCAGGCGGATCGGATCTCCGGTCAGCCAGTCGCAGTCGATCTCGCGAACGCACTCCAGGGCCAGCCCTTTCTGCTGCGCCTGTCCGCTGATGATGCTCTCCACCTCCTCCAGTATTTCCCGCAGGGAGAACGGCTCCTCGTTGATGGAGAGATTTCCGCTCTCAATCCGGGACATATCCAGAATGTCGTTGATCAGGGAGAGCAGGTAGCGGGACGAGGACCGGATCTTTTCCAGTTTGTCCCGGGTTTCCGGGGAGAGACCGCTCTCCATGGAAACCAGCTCCGTCATCCCCACGATGGCGTTCATGGGCGTGCGGATCTCGTGGCTCATCTTGGAGAGAAAATCACTCTTGGCCGTACTCCTGGCCTCGGCTTTTTCCAGCTCCGCCTGCATGATGGCGCTGCGCATCCGGGCACGGGCGGTCAGAAGCACCATAGCCATCACCAGAATCAGGATTACGCCGACAACCGCCACAAACGCCATGGGATTGGCGTAAATCATATCCACGGTGGTCATGGCGTAGGCCCTGGACACCAGGCTGCGGCTGAGCATGCTGTCCATGTCCTCGGACGACAGATTCCGAATCGCCTTGTTTAACGTGGTGAGAAGCCGGATATCGGCCGGGCGGTCCAGGGCAAACTTGATTTCCGCGCTCATATCCCACAGGGACACCTGGGTAACGTTGGCATAGCGGTGGCGCTGCAGCTCCTGATTAGCCGGAGCCATGATGCCGTAAAAGAAATCCGCCTCCCCGCGGTCCACAGCCTTTAAAGCTTCCGGCACCGTGGTATAGTAGCGCACCTCCCTGCACTCCACGTCCGCGGGAACATGGCGTCCCTTAAGGGCCGCTGCCACCAGACCGCTGTCCGGGAAATTGGCCGATTTGTTCTTGAAAATACCGCTGTTTAAGCGGATATAAGCGCGGGTGGTCACCAGACCGGAGGCGTAGGCATCCTCGTCCGAATCCGGATAAAAGCCCAATACATCCGCCGTACCCCCCTGTACCATGCAGATCGCCTCCTCATAGGAGGCCGCGGGGATCAGCTGGAAATCCAGACCGGTGTAGTCCGACAGGCGCTGGGACAAGTCCACCAGCAGTCCCTCGGCAGGGCCGTCCGCAGGGGCCATATAGAACGGATAGCACTCAAACGCGGCCACCCGGAGGGTCTGCTTATTGCGTATATAAGCCAGTTCCTGGTCCTCCAGCCGGGGATTCTGGAGCTGGACATTGAGGGAACGGCTGGTCATGTGCTGCCGGGCGAAATCCGGCTCCGATTCCATGATATTGCCAAGGGCCATGTTCAGGCCGTCCAGAATCTCCGTGCTGCCCGGCACCGTAACCAGGTAGTAGGGCTGCGCATCAAAGGTGGCGACCACGCGGTAACGGCTGTCATTCTCCGCGCTGTTGCCGAGCAGCAGATCCACGTCGCCGTTTTCCAGGTAATCGTACATTTCATTGCTTGCGGTAAACTCCTCGTTGCTGTACTGTTTGATGGTACAGTTCAGGCCGTTTATGGACAAAAATTCCTCCAGACGCCGGATTTTTTCCGCAGCCATCCCGTAGGCGCCGATGGTCATGCCGTTAAGGCTTCTCAGATCGTAACTTTTGAAGCGGTTATCGCCGCTGCGGCACTGCAGGATCGCGACGCTGTTGCCCATGCTGTAATCGGGATAGGCAAAAAACTGTTCAAACTCAGGGGAATAGTAAGCTCCGCCCATCAGGTCGAAACGTCCCTCCAAAAACTCGTCCACCAGTTGATCCGAGTCCACCGGTATGTATTCATATTCCCAGTTGGTGTATTTGGCAATCTCGTTCAGATAATCCATCAACAGCCCGGTATGGCGTCCGTAACGGTCCACCTCGCTGATTCCCGGTATTTCCGGAAACGCCACGCGGATCAGACGCCCCTCCCCGTTGTCGGATACCGGGATCTCCTCCCCCGCCGCGGTGAGGCCGGGGACGGCCAGGGACATTATCAATAAAACGGCCAGAACTGCGGCCGTGAAACGATGCGCCATCGAATGGAGCCAGATCTTCATATTCGATCTCCTTAGTAATACCGCAGCTGCGGTTTGTGACAAAGAAAACGCACCGGAAACCGTATCGACATCCGGTGCGCTGTTATGACTATATTAACGCATATGGCGGAAATTGACAAGGAATTTTGTGATTCCGCTTAAATCACCGCTGATGTTCCGCCCCGCTCTCTGAAGCGCTCTGTGGCAGGGGGATTTTCCGTTTATGCCGTAAATCCATTGGTCAATTCCGAAAACATGTGGTAGAATGGACTATATTACATACGGCATGGACCAGGAATAAGCGGGATTTTCCGCGGGCGGATCGAACGGTCCGCTTGACGGCGTTTGTTCCTCCATGGGAAAAGACGGTCGATATGAACAAAATTTGGGAAGCGTTTGAAAATCTCCAGGAAATTGTTTATGTGGTAGATGCCAAAGAATATGATCTGGTTTATATGAACCAGCTTGCCAGAAGCACGTTTAACTGTTCGCGGACCGAGGATTACCGCGGGCGGAAATGCTATGAGCTTCTGCAGGGACTGCCTGAGCCCTGCAGATTTTGCAGCGATGCCCGCGGTAAGGGTACCTATGCCCTGAAGGAAACCCTGATCGAACAGGATGGCCGGACCTACCGCCTTGAGACGGCGGTGGATATCGCGGGGCAGGAAGAAGCAGAGCGCAGTCTTTTCCTACTTTTGGAAAATGAGGCCATTGTCAACGAGTGCCTGCGGCGCACGCTGGCGGATGAAGATGCGGGGGAAGCGTTAGAAGAGCTGATCTCCTATCTGGGGGACAGGCTGGAATGTGACCGGGCTTACATCTTTGAGGAGCTCAGGGCCGGACGCATCTGCAACACCTACGAGTGGTGCGCTCCGTCCGCCTCCTCCGAAAAGGCCAGCTTTCAGTATGCCACCTGGAATACCGTGGAGCCGTGGCTGCCCGTCTTTGAGCGGGATCAGTGCGTTGTGGTGGAGGATGTGGAGGAATTAAAGGACATCAATCCCCTGGAATATAACTGGCTCAAAGCCCAGGATACGAAAACAGCAGTCGTCTGCCCGCTGTTTGACGGCGGAAAGCTGATGGGGTTCTGCGGGGTGGACAACCCGCCCAGGGAGCGGGTCCGGCATATCTCCGCCATGCTCCAGGTCATCCGTCATTTTATTGTCGTCCTCATGAAACGGCGGGATAAGGTCCGCCGCCTGCGCCATATGAGCTTTCACGACCCGCTCACCGGCGTGCTGAACCGCTATGCCATGGAGGAAATGATCGCCAGCCAGACCGGGACCCGCCCGCTCGGGGTGGTCTACTGCGATATCTCCGGCCTGAAAACAATCAACGACAGCCAGGGGCATGCCCAGGGCGACCAGATGATCTTAAGCGCCAGCCAGCTTTTGGCGGAGCACTTCCCCGCCGGGCTGGTCTACCGCATCGGCGGAGACGAATTCCTGGCAGTCTGCTTTGACGACAGCCGGGAGAGCTTTCAGGGGCAGGTGGACCGGCTTTTGGAGCAGCTGCAAAAAAACAACGCCCATCTGGCGGTGGGCGCCGTCTGGTCTGAGGACGGGAGTACCAAAATCAAAGAGCTGGCCCGACAGGCGGAAAACGAGATGTACCGCAACAAGCAGCAATACTATCTCAGCCGGCAGCAGCCGCAGAATGCGCCCTGTCCCGGACCGGGCTGCGCCAGAACAAAGCAGCCGGAACGGGACCCCGAGACGCCCTTTCAGGCGTTCATCCACAACAATTATTACGACGCCGAGGCGTTTTTCCAGTCGGTGGCCATCCCCGAGGCGCCCTACTACCTGTATTTCGGCGATCTTCAGAACAACCTGTACTACATCTCCGACAATATGCGGGACGATTTCGGTTTTCCCAGCAATGTGGTCTACGATCTCATTGAAAAATGGGGGGCCATGATCGGGGATCCCCAGGACCGGATTCTGTACCAGCAGGACCTGCGCCAGATGCTGGAGCACAAGAAGGACATTCACAGCCTGCGCTACCGCGTCACGGACAGGCGGGGATACTCCGTCTGGGTTCACTGCCGCGGCATCATCCGGTGGTCGGAGGACCGGACCACTCCCCTGTTCTTTTCCGGCTGCGTCTCGCGGCTGGAGAGCAACTTTGCCATGGATGCGACCACCGGATTTCTGCGGGAGCGGGCAGCGTTAAACGAGCTGGTGACCTTGAGCTCCAGAAATACCCCCGCTCTGGTGATCAGCTTCGGCCTGAACCATTTCACCTACATCAACGAATCCAAGGGACGGATGGAGGGTGACCGGATCCTGCGGGATATCGCCAACACGCTGGAGGAGGAGCTTGGCACCATGTTCACCTTCTACCGCCTGGACGGCATCCGTTTCATGGCGATCTCCAGACGCACAAACGGCTGGGATCCCGGCGAGGCGGTGGCCGGCATCCGCAGAATCATCAACCTGGTTTATTCCAGGGAGCGGATAACCGCCAAACGGGCCGCCTCCTTCGGCGTGCAGTCCTTTCCGCAGGGAGGCCGCCTGCCCCAGGAGATTTTGGAAAATGCCATCACATTGATCAACGTGGCGAAGCTCAACCAGGACCTGGAGTACAGCGAGTTTTCCTCGGACCTGATCGCCAGGCAGCGGGAGCGCTCCAACATGGCGCTGGTCTTAAGCGAAAGCGTGGAAAAGGGCTGCGAGGGTTTCCGCGTGGTGGTGCAGCCCATCGTCTCCCGGGACAGCGGCGAGATCATCGGCGGCGAAACGCTGCTGCGCTGGAGGTATCTGGATCAGGACGTCTCTCCCGCCGTGTTCATCCCCCTGTTGGAGGAGACGCAGATGATCAAGGTGGTGGGAAAATGGGTATTTGAGCAGGCGGTGCGCATCTGCAGCCGCGTGATCCCCTGCCGGCCGGATTTCCTTCTGTCCTTTAACGTCAGTTATTTGCAGGTTCTGGATGACAGCTTCCTGCCCTTTATGCAGCAGACGTTAAAAGAAAGCGGGCTTCCCGGACGCCACCTGATGCTGGAGCTGACGGAAACCCACTTCGACGAGATGCCAAAACGCCTTCACGAGTTTGTGAACCAATGCCACGAGATGGGCATCAAATTCGCCCTGGACGATTTCGGAAACGGCTTCTCCTCCCTGCAGATGCTGTTTAAATATCCGGTCAATGTAATCAAGCTGGACCGCACGCTGATGAACCAGATCACCCACTCCCCTGAAAACCTGGACTTCATTATGAGCATCGTCTACGCCTGCCACCGCTCCGGCAAGCAGGTGTGCGTGGAAGGGGTGGAGACGGAGGATGAGTTGGCCGCGGTGCGCCAGACCGACTGCGACATGATTCAGGGCTTTTATTTCTACCGCCCCATCGAGGCCGGGGAGTTCTACCGCTGCATCGGGGCGGACCGGCCGGTTTGACCGAACCAAAGGGAGGGCGAAAACGCGCGCTTCTCAGCGGATGGTCTGAGCGTTCACCATCAGATCCCGAATCTGTTTTGCCTGGATCACCGCGTCCAGATTCACGTCCTCGTGGCAGTTGATCCAGAGCTGTTCCAGATTGGGCAGCGCTGCAAACACCGAGAGGTCCCGGATTTCCGGAAGAATGATCATGACGCTCTTTAGCTGTGTCAAGTTCTGAAAGACGCTGATGTCCGTCACGTTTGGATAAGCGCCTCCCCACATCATGAGCGTTTTTAGGCGCTCCAGGGGGCGCAGGAATTCCAGATCTTTGAGTTCGGGGCTTACCATCAGAGACAGGCTTTCCAGTCCGGTCATGGAGGCGATGGGTCTCACGTCCTCCAGCTCCGTCAGCTCCACGTCCAGGACCCTGAGGTTTTGGAATTCCAGGAGATCTTCGATGGACCGTACCGTAATCCCCTCTCTGGGAAGCTCCACCATCCGGTCATTGGTGCGCACGCGGTAAAAGTCGCCCAGCCAGCCGATCACGGCAAATTCCTCGATGCGGTCCAGATCGCTGGACATCACCGTTCCCTCCGGCTTGTCGATCACCGCCCGGACCAGGATTTCCATCCCGGCGTCGATCCAGCGGATCTCATAGTCCGTCAGCTTCCGCTCCTCTGAGGGCGGCGGAGGGGACTCGATATCCATGTAATAGGCCGATACGGCGAAGGGGTTGTGCAGGTATTTCCAGGGCCAGTTCTCTCCCCCCAGCATCACCTCCGGGCGCGCCGTTGCGATGTGGCGCGGGCCGCCCAGATCCGTGAAGGAGTCCGCCGTGTTCACCGCCACCCTGCGGGACTGTGCCTGGGAATCGGGATCGATGCTGATCAGCTCCAGGGTGTAGGCGTCACAGAATCGGTAACAGACCGTCACATAGAAGGTGGTGTCTCCACGGCTGTAGGTGTATTCCATTCCGTAGATGGGCCCGCCGGACCCGGTGTCCTCGGTAAATGGCGTAAAGCCGGCCAGTTCCTCCCCAAGATTCTCTTCTGCCAGCTGTCCCAACAGGGAGGAGGTCCCGCTCTCCCAGGTTTCATGGAAGCCCGCGCTGTCCTCGTCCGTGGGCTGTACATCCGCCAGCAAAAACGCTTCGGAGTCTTCAAACCAGATGGCCCAGGGAATGGCATCCGGCCCGGGGCCGATGGTCCACAGGCCTTCGACATTCAGCCCGTATGCGCCGTCGTCCAGGAGATCGTAATAGGCAGTCTGGGGATTCTGTGCAGGTTCCGTCTGACTGCCCGGGTCGTTTCCGCCGGTCCCGCCGGCGCTGTAAACGCCGGATATCAAAAGCCCGGCCAATAATGCCATGAGTTTGAAGTTTACCATACGTTTTTACCCTTTCAGAAGATAGGCCGCCGCCTGAATCCGGCGGCCTTTGCCGTATATTGATAGATTGATTTTACCATATTCCCCGGAGAATACCAACCGATTGTTCGGATTGCGGCGAGAATTGGGAATGTGCTGGAAACGGACGTGCCAGGGCGCGCGAAAAAAGGCGTCCCGGCCGAAAGACCTGGACGCCTTGTTGTAATACCAAAAGGACTGCCAATACAGTGAATGTCTCACACTGCGTTATTTTTCTCGTTTTCCACCATGCCGTCGCAGTCCACGCCGCCCCATCCCAGCTTCAGGAGGTAGGAAAAATACTGTTCCCGGATTTTTTTCCGCTCCCGCACTTTAATGGGGATCTTGTCGCCGTTTTCCATGGTGAAATTGGTGTCCGCGCTGGTGATGTAGTCCATATTCACAATATAGCTCTGATTGCAGCGCAGAAACCGGGACTGCGTCAGTTCCGCCTGGACCTCGTCGAGCTTTTTCCGGATCCGGTGTACCTCGCCGCCGCTGCATACGATGCGCAGATTCATTCTCTGGCTCTCCACATACAGAATATCATCGTAAGCGATTCTTCTCCCGCTTGTACCGCCCACCATGAGCAGGCTCCTTTTGAGCCGCGGATAGCGTTTTTCCATAAAACGGTTCAACAGGTTTTCCAGTTTATCCTGGGACACCGGCTTCAGCAGATATCCGTCGGCCCAGACCTCATAGCTCTCCACCGCGTAATCCGGGCTGCTGGTCAGAAAAACCACCGACACATCCCGGTCATAACCGCGCAGCCTGCGGACAATCTCCATCCCGTTTTCTTTCTGCAGAAAAATATCCATGAAAATGAGATCATAACCCGGCTTCCGGCCGTCCTCATATGGTTCGATCAGATCCTCCCCCTGCTGAAAACAGACGATCTGCAAAGGTTCCCGCCGCTTTCTCATTTTCTGCGTCAGAATCCCGGTAACCTTCTCGCATTCTGCTTTTTCGTCGTCACAGATAGCTACCAACATGAAAAACCCCTCCCCAATCCATACCGATTGTACTCAAAAATAAACATAGCTGAAAAACCCTGTTTTTGGAAGTTCTGTGGGACGAACGGCCGGAATGCGGGACAAACGGCTGCCATAAATCTTGCAACAGCGCTTTTTGTATGATTAAATAGATATTATACTTTGCCTTTTAGGGGGAATTTCATGAAGATCGCAATTTGCGACGACGACAAGGCGGTGCTGGAACAGCTGCGCGGTTTTATCCGGCAGTATGCGGCCCAGCGCATGCTTGATTATACCATTCTGGACTTCGATCAGAGCGAACGGCTGTTGGAAGCGGTCCGCAGGAACCCGGATATCCGGATTTTATTTTTGGACATCTACATGTCCCCTCTCTCCGGGATAGATTTGGCGGAAACGCTCCGGGCGGAGGGAAATGATTGTGCAATTATTTTCGTTACCATCAGCACCGACCATTACGCCAGGAGCTACGAGGTGAACGCCGAGCACTACCTGGTTAAGCCGATTACATACAGCCGGGTCGAAACAGCCCTGAACCGTTGTGAGGCTTTACTTGTATCCGCCGCCCGCTACGCCTCTTTTTTCTCCGGCGGCCATGAATTCCGGGTTCCGTTCCGGCAGATCCGATTTGTGGAGGTGTTCCGGAATCAAACCGTCATTCACGCGGACGGCGAGCTCTCCATCCGCTGCACGCTGGAGACGGTCATGAACCAGCTCTCCGATCCGCGTTTCATCCGCACCCATCGAAGTTTCCTCCTGAATATGGACTATGTGGCCGCGAAATGCGGAAATGATATCATGTTAAACACAGGGGAAAAAGTGCCGCTCAGCCGGACCTGTGAAAAAAATTTTGAGAGGGAGTATGGGCGGTATTTGACCTCGTCCATGACAGGTGATCATTTGTGAAAAAATACCATCTTATACTGCCCGCTGTTGTTTCCATCTCCGCCGTCAGCCTTGCCGTAGGCGGCGTTTCCGCCGGCCTTCAGGCCGGAAGCTGTCTGGCCCAGGCGGCGGAGCGCCATCCCGCCACCCCAGACGAGGCGGACCGGGAAACCGGGGACGGGCCGGAAAATGCGGACAGAACGGACGGGGAAACCGTGGAGACCTCTGTGGGGGAGACGGGGACGGATGAGACTTCGACGGAGGGGACTGCGGCGGATGAGACCTCTGCCAATGGGATCGCGGCGGATGAGACCTCTGCCGATGGGACCGGGACGGATGAGACCTCTGCCAATGGGACCGCGCCGGATGAGACCTCCGCCGATAAGCCATGGGAAACGGAGCCGGATTTTCCGTCCCTCCCCCCCACCGGCAGCCCTTCTCAGGTTGACAGGCTTCCGGAATCTATGGAAAACCGCGTTCCGGAGCTTTCTCTGATTTCCGTTCCGGAGCAGGCTGAGGAGGACTATACGTTCTGCGGTTATGACTTTTTTCCTTACGACGGGGTTATAGAGCTGGAAATGGGCGCGTTTGACGATCTCTCCGGCAGGTTAGGCGATACGGTAGAGCTTTACGTGGACGGTCCTGACGGACACGTGAGCGAGCCGGTGCGCCTGGACGTGGAATGGGATTACACAGCCGTGGATTTTGACAGGGAAGGGGAATATACGGTGTCCGGAGTATTGGACACCGCTCCCTGCCCTTACGAGTTGGACTGGGATAACCTGGAACCGCCCTCCTTCACGCTGAGAATTGTCCGCCGTTGGACAATTTCGTTCCATCCCAGGATGGACGGAAATAAATTGATTCTCAATTATCTCAGGGACGGCGCTTCTGTCCCGCTTCCGATGTACTCCTTCTCCCTCTGCGAAAGCCGGGACAATGGCACAACCTGGAACAATATCAGTGAAAGCATGCGGGTGCGGATCACGGAACAGCAGGCCTCCATCACCGGCGCTAACCCCGGCTGCATGTACCAGCTTACAGAATTTTACAGTTATAATTTCTGTTTTGAAAATTCGGATATTGTGGCGGTCGCTGCGGATGGAGAGGGTTTAAAAGCGAATGTGATTCCAAGCGGCGGCAGGCAAGGCGGGGACAGTTGGGGGCCGGATCAGGGAAGCGCATGGAATGACGAGCCGGTTGTGGAAGGTCTCTACCCCATTTTAGGGTATAAGACCAACTCCTGGTATTCTATGGATCTGGACCTGCAGGTCGTTACCGGCGACGACGAACGGCTGAACCGGGATTTTTACAACAAAATAAGGGTCTATTATGGAAATTCATCGGAAAAGCCCTGGCAGAATTACACTGTGCTGGACGTGAATTGGGATTGGACTCCTGTGGACAACCTCGACTGGAATCAGACTGGGGACACGGTGGTTTACGGCGCCTTTCCCGAGTCTGCGATCGCGGAGAACAGCGGTATGCTGGATTTTGAGCATATGCCGGAGCTCTCCTTTACCATATCAATCCGCGACTTGGTGAACTCCTTTATGCTGTATCCGGTGGAGGAAATTCTGTATGAAAACCAAACAGCAAAATTCGAATTCTGTACGGAATACGACGAACCCCTGATTTTTGAGGACACCTCCCGGCTGACTGTCTGGTGCTCGGTGGACGGCAGTGAAACGTGGTACAATATCACGGACGAACCCAATGTGGAGCTCCACGGCGATACTCTCTCCGTGTCCGGCCTGAAGCCGGAGTATCTCAGAGCCAAGGGATATACGATCCAGGTGGAGCAGGATGTTCTGACGGATACGGAGACCTATTCCACCGGCCTGTACGTGATCCACAACACGAGCGGACTGAAATTTGGCCCGGACATAAGCGGAGAACGGGGAGGCGGAAAACGGCAGGAAAAACCGCCGGAAGGTTTGTTTGATCTTTCAGGCGGAGGAAACAACGAGCCGGACAACCCGGAACCGCCAACGGAAGAACCTACGCCGGAACCACCAACGGAGGCCCCCACGCCGGAGTTGCCAACGGAGGAATCCCCGGAAGAACCTGCACCGGAACCGTCCACGTCACCCGGAAACGGGGAGACGGACCGGCCGGACGGCGGTGGCGGCAGTGGAAACGGCGGCAGCTCCTCCGGCGGGCATAGCTCCTCTTCTACCTCCGCTGCGGCCCCGTCGGAGACAAGCTCCATCGGCGGACCGGAGTTAACGCAAACCGCAGCTCCCGCCCTGTACGCCGGAGCAGAACATCCCCCGCAAATCGAACCGGCTGCCGCAGGGACACGGTCCGGCCAGGACGTTTCGCCGGAAGCCGCAAGGTCGGGACCGGAATATGAATCCGGCCAGTCGTACAAGTCCGATTCCGACACCTCTGTGGTTTCGGCGGACGGAGACGGTACAAACGCCGCCGGAGCCGGGGCTGAGACGGTTACAGACGAACCGGATTCTGCCGCGGGCGATGCAAACGCCGCTGCGGCCGCCATTAACGGGGCGGACGCTGAAAAGAATGGAACTACCGGCGTCAACGGTTCCCCCGCTGCCGGTCAGACGTTCCGCCGGGGGCTTTCCCGGATCGCCACCGGAGCTGCCGCCGTCATTGCGGGAGGTTTGGCCGGTCTCTGGATGATAAGGAGGCGATGAGATCAAAATGTGCTACAACCGAAAGCGGGTGATCTGGCTGCTGTGCGGCGCCCTCATTGCCCTGGCCACCTGCTTTTTTCAGTACCGGTATGACAACAAATACAACTTCCCCGGACCCAGGGCCAGGGAGGGCGTGCTGGACCTCAGCCAACATGCGGGGGATCAGCCGTTTTCCATTCTGGCCTACGGCTGGGAGCTTTATCCCCAACTTCTTCTGGCTCCCGGGGAATTTGACGGCCATGAACCGCTTTTTGTCTACCTGGGACAGTATGGCGGTTTTGAAGGCGCAAACGGGTCTGGATCACCTCACGGCTGCGCCACCTACCGGCTGACAATCCTGCTGCCGGATCAGTCGAAGGAGTACGCCCTGGAACTCCCGGAAATCTATACTTCCTCCCGGGTCTGGATCAACGGAGCTCCGGTGCAGAGTCTGGGGGACGTATCCGATGTGCGGGGGAAGCCCTCCACGCGCACCGGCATGGTCACCTTCCAGGCCGCCGGGCAGGCGGAAATTGTCGTACAGGCTGCGGATTACAGCCACTATTACAGCGGGATGGTCTATCCCCCCGCCTTCGGCTCTGTTCTGGCCGTGTCGGATCTGCTCACCTCGCGCCTGTTGCGCACCTGTATCGTGACAGTGGCGGCGCTTACCATTGGGATCCTGTATCTCACCATCGGTGTAAAAACCGGAGAGGAACGGCAGAGAATGACCCTGTTCGCGCTGTCCTGCCTGGCATTTTCCCTCTATGCGGTGTATCCGCTGTTCCATCAGTTCGGGGCGGGCATTTGGTCATACCGTCTGGAGGACGTCAGTTTTTATTTCTTTCTCCTGATGCTCACCGCCCTGCACTGCAGCTTGTGCGGGATTGACGGCCGTCCGCGCAGAATTGTCCTGGGAGTTGGAAGCGGTGTGGCCCTTCTGGCCTTAGTGGTCCCTGCGCTGCTGGCGGGACGGGGATTATCCGCCATGATGGCATATTCCCGGTTTCTGGACTGCTACAAGCTTCTGCTCTTTGGCTGGCTGATTGTTACCGCTCTCTTTAACAGGCAAAAGGGCGGGGACACGGACGGTCCGCTGTTGGCCGGATTGTGCGCCATTGCCGTTTCCATGATGTTTCAAACGGTCGTCCCTGTTTTTGAGCCGGTGCGTACCGGCTGGATGACTGAGAATGCAGGGTTTTTGCTGATCCTTCTGCTGGCCGGAGTCCTCTGGTTCGGCACCGTCAAAGCCTTTGCGGATCGGGCGGCTTTAACCGAAAATACCCGATTGATGAAAAAACAGTTTTCCCTTCAGGAGGAAAATTACCGCATCGTCTCTGAGAATTTCGCGGAAATCCGGCGTATGCGCCATGATCTGCGCCACCATTTAAACGCGGTGATGGAGCTTGCCCGGCAGCATCAGTACGAGGAACTGGAGCATTATATAAGCGGCTGCGAGGTCAGCGCCAATCAGGCCGTGCAGCCGGCGCTCTGTGAAAATCACGCGGTTAACGCGGTTCTCAACTATTATATACAGCAGTGCGGTCAAAAAGGGATTCCGCTGGAGCTGAAGGTTGCGCTCCCGTCTGAGCTGAAGCTGGAGGACTGGAATCTGGGGCTGCTGTTCGGGAATCTGCTGGAAAATGCGGTGGAGGCCTCGGAAAAAGTGCCAAAGGACCGGCAATCTGTCAAGGTGTACTCCAGAATCGCAGGCGGGAACCTGCTTCTGACGGTCAAAAATGCCTGGGACGGGCAGTTTATGGCCTCGGGTGAGAAAATCGCTTCCACCAAACATGAGGGCACAGGCATCGGTATATCCAGTGTCCGCGCGCTGGTGGACAAGTGCGGCGGTCAGTTTTTCCTGACGCCCGGGGAACAGGAATTTGTGGTCTCCGTAGTCCTTTGGCAGCAGATTTAAACGTTTAAAAGAGCTGGAATCATCTCCCAGCTCTTTTTTACTCCCCGTTTCAGGGGTAAAGATTTAGTTTGGCTGCCACACGCCGTTCTCATCCACCTTGTAGCCGTCCGGCGTCGTGGTTCCCACCAGCAACCTGCCCTGAGAGGCACCCTGCTCCTGGTTAAAGTAGTACCATTTGCCGTCGATCAGCTTCCAGCCGGTGCACATTGCGCCCTGCTTCCCGTCGGAAGCAGTGTTGAGGTAATACTTCTGCCCGTCTGGCGCTGTGACCCATCCGGTTTCCATGGTTCCGTCCTGATCGAAGAAATACCAGTTGTAGCTTCCGTTGTAATACAGGTATCCCCATTCATCGCGGTAGGAAGAACCGTTTCTGCCAAAGCTCCACTTGCCGTCTGTGTTGCTCCAGTATTGGGTGTCGTCGTGATCATCGTCGCTATCGCTGTCCTTGTGATCATTTACGACGGGCGGCACCGGCTGATCAGGCTGATCAGGATCATCGGGCGCTGGTTCCTCAGGTTTATCGTCTCCTCCGTAATCCTCCACTGTGCCGATTCCAAACAGGACCGAATATTTTAGGGTCTCGCCGGCATCCAATTCCTGATCCAGCCATGAAAAGGCCATGGCGCTGTCTACGCCGGATATTTCATCCAACAGTTCTTCATCTTTATCTGTTGGAAACACCTTATTATATTCCTCTCCATGTCTTCCAAACCACCACCGGTCAACCGGAACGTCGCTCTCGTCGTCGTCCCTGACAGAGAAGGCATAGAGATAATCCTGATCCATGGAAAATGTATCGCGACCCAACATCAGTACGCCGTCATCTTTTCGTTTCACTAAAGCAGAGTCATCACTCCCTACGCATGTATCTGCATATGTGCCAAACGAAAACTCAACACTCTTGTCAACACTTGTGTTTGTGACATAATAGATCATCCGAACATAAGAGATTCCTTCAATCTGGATAATTTTTGCCCGCAGAGAGATCTCAAGATTTTCGGTGGTTGCTTTCCTCTCATCATCGAAAGAAAGATAATCTTCCCCCTTTAATGCTGTACTGTATCCGCTAAAGCTGCTTTTGATTGTATCCGATCCTACTATGCCCGACACATCATAACGATTACCATAATCGTGCAGGTCATAGGCCATGTGGTCATCCTCATCCGCTATAACCAACGGCTCCATTTCCACATCCGGAACCTCTTTCGGAAGGGAAGCCGCCGTCAAAAGCGCAGGCTGTATCAGTTCCGGCTCGAGGGGAACTTCCGGGGTCAGGATTTCGTTTTTCTGGGCCTCGTCGATCAGATCTTTGTCCGGAATGTTCTCATCCTTCTGGTCGCCGTCTGCGTTTTCTTCCTGATTGCCCTCATCGGTTACTCCGCCGTCTGTGGGCTCCTGGCTGTCCGGATCGGCATTCTCACCGCCGTCGCCCTCGGCCGTCCCATCGCCTGAGGGATCCTGGCCGTCCGGGTCGGTATTTCCGCCGCCTTCGGGATCCTTGTCACCCGGGTCGGTGTTTCCACCGTCGTTTCCGCTTCCGCCTTCTTCTGTCCCGCCGCCTGAGAGATTCTCGTCGTCCTTGCCGGTGTTTTCACCGCCGTTGCCGCCGGTCCCCTCTTCGGACTCGCCGCCCGTGGGATCCTTGTCGTCTTGACCGGTACTCTCACCGTCGTTTCCGTTTCCGCCTTCTTCCGTCCCGCTGCCTGAAGGATCCTTGTCGTCGGGATCGGTGCTCTCACCGCTTCCGCCCTCCTCGGTCTTGTCGCCATCAGGATCTTTGTCGCCTGTGGAATCCTGGCTGTCCGGGTTGGTACTTCCACTGCCGCCGTCCGTTTCTCCGCTCCCGGTCTCCGCGCCGCTTCCGCCGCCCTGATCCGTCTGGCCGCCTCCCGTATTCTGACTTTCATCTCCGGTGTTCTGTCCCTGGCCGCCATTGCTTTCGTTGCCTGCGGGTTGCTCCGTCTGTCCCTCAACGCCCGCCGCCAGGGCGGTAAGCGGGGCTCCGCTTGCAGCCAGGCAGATCGCAACTGCGTAGGCCGCGGCCTTCGTCTTGAAACGTTTGATCCGCTTCATGCCTTTATGTAATTTTCGCATACACTAAAACCTCCTTTAATTATCCAAACTTACTCTATGAATATATCAAATAATTCGACATAATAGGGTATTCTGTGAAATAAGTCAGGTTTTATGATACAAAAATCAATCCTTTGTCCACAAATTCCGGTGCCCGGATCATCGAAAAACAGAGGGCTCACAACCCTCTGTTATCCACAATCAGCATATTCAATTTCTGCCACTTCTGCAGCTCCTTTTTTGTGATCAGAAGCTGCTGTTTGAAGTGTTCCGTGTGCTCCTGGGGCGTCAGGGTCACCAGGCACTTAAAGGCGCAGGGCATCAGATCAGCGCTGGAGATTCCGCACAAAAGCCCGTCCGTGGAATCCCGGATTTCCAGTGGGTTGAAGATGTAGAGCAAATCCTCCTCCAGGGCGTTGCACTGGTTGACAAAGGAGAATCGGATCAGCATGTCGCTGTAAACCACCTTTCCGGTGTAATAGATCTCGCTGCTCCTACCCGTGGGCGTCACGGCGCTGATGGATAGGGTGGCCTCGTAGTTGCCCGGGGCATTTTCCTGCTCATAGATATCGATGATCCCGTCCTTCAGCCGCTTATAGCGCCCGTCATAAAAATAGAAATACAAACGTTTCGCTTGAAAGAACGGACTTTTGGCAGAGTGGTTCGGGGATATTTCCGCGCTTTTGGGCATCGGCGGCCGGACATCCATCAGCTGGCTGGGGCTGACCATCAGCACCTGGGCGATCTCAAACAGTGTCTCCACATCCAGCGTGATCTCGCCGTTTTCGTATTTGCTGACGCTGGCGCGGCTCTTGTGGATCGAGTCCGCAAGCTGCTGCAACGTCATTCCCCTGGCCTTCCGGTACATGCGGATCCGCCCGCCGATGTGTTCGTTCACCTTGCTCATAAGTCCTCCTAAAGTTTCGTTAAAATATACCCTCCCGCACATTTCGTCCGGTCCGTTACCTATCATACACGATCCGGGGATATTTTTCTACTGTGAATAAACTTTTTTGAGAAAAGTTTATTTTAACGAAACTGCTCTTCATTTGCTTTATGACATATTTCTGCTAAACTATTTGAGGTTTTACCCTTGGCAGAACCGGACAGCTTATGAAAAATGGGGGATTTTTATGGATACCAAAAAGAAAAGCAGTTTCAGCGGATCAATCGGATTTGTACTGTCTGCGGCGGGCAGCGCCGTGGGCGTGGGAAATATATGGCGTTTTCCGTATCTGGCGGCAAAAGACGGCGGCGGCCTGTTTCTGATCATCTACCTGCTGCTGGTGCTGACCTTCGGCTTCACGCTCCTGACCACGGACGTGGCCATCGGCAGAAAGACAAAGCAGAACGCCCTGAAAGCCTTCGGTGTGATCAATCGCAAATGGAAATTTCTGGGATATCTGACTTTCCTGGTCCCGGCTCTGATCATGACCTACTACTCGGTAATCGGAGGCTGGGTCACAAAATACATTGTCACCTACCTGACGGCACGCGGGGCGGATGCGGCCCGGGACGGATATTTCACCGCCTTTATCACCTCCAAGGTCTCGCCCATCTTCTTCATGCTGGCGTTTCTGGCCGCCACGGCATTTATCGTGTACCGCGGCGTGGAGAAAGGAATCGAAAAATTTTCGAAAATCATCATGCCCGGCCTGATCTTTATGATCGTGGGTATCGCGCTGTTTTCCCTCACCCTGAAATACACGGATGCAGACGGAGTCACCCGCACGGGACTGCAGGGTTTGGGCGTGTATATAATCCCGAACCTGGACGGAATCACCGGCAAGCGCTTTCTGGAAATCCTTCTGGACGCCATGAGCCAGCTGTTCTTTTCTCTGAGCGTTTCCATGGGAATCATGATCACCTACGGTTCCTATGTGAAAAAAGACGTGGATCTCAACCGCTCCTTAAGCCAGATTGAATTTTTCGACACCGGCGTGGCCTTTTTGGCCGGAATGATGATCATCCCCGCCGTGTTTGTGTTTTCCGGCACCGAAGGTATGGCCTCCGGCCCCAGCCTGATGTTCGTGTCCCTGCCCAAAGTATTTGACGCCATGGGGCGGGCCGGTTCCCTGATCGGTCTGGTATTTTTCATCATGGTGGCCTTTGCGGCGCTGACCTCCTGCATCTCCATCATGGAGACTCTGGTGGCCAACTGCATGGAACTGTTCCACACCTCCAGACAGAAAATGAGCCTGATCATCGGCCTGATCTTCGCCGGAGCTGCGGCTGTAATCTGCATGGGCTACAATCTCCTCTACTTTGAGCTGCCCCTACCCAATGGCCAGACCGCGCAGCTTTTGGACCTGATGGACTACATCAGCAACAGCTTCCTCATGCCCTTCATCTCCTTACTGACCTGTATTTTCGTGGGCTGGGTGATCGGGCCTTCCTGGATTGACGAAGAGATGGAGCTGAATGGAACGGTATTTAAACGGAAAAAAATGTATGCGTTTATGATCCGCTACGTGACGCCGGTGATGATGACGGTGCTGTTTTTACAGTCGGCCGGGATTTTTACGGTCATTCGCGGGCTGTTCGGCTGATAGCAGGATTACCGGTTTTGGGAAAATATAACGCATTTGTCTAAATAAGGAGCTTTTGCAGGTTCAATTTGCAAAAGCTCCTTATTTTGATCGGGTCGGATTTTTATTTGTCTATTTGGACTCCTGATAGTCCGTCACGACAGCCCATTTTTTCTTTCCGTTGGAGTGGGTTTCATTGTCGATTTTATCAATGAGATCATCGATATCCTCGTAAATGACGCGGCCAACACCGCCCGGTTCTCCCTTCCAGGTGGTGGCCCCATACCATTGTCCGTTCTTAGGGTTGTAAATATAATTGGTGTTCCACCCCGACACGCTTTCTTTTTTCGCGAACAGCCACACGCGATCCTCCACCTGTTTGGACGTACCGCGATCCTGGTAATAAGGCTGGATCGAATAGGTTTCACCGCTCACTGTCAAAGTGGGCCACTTTCCATCATACTTTTTTAAAAAGGCTTTCCGCAGATTGTCGTTGCTTGTTTTGGGATTCGCCTTCACAAAATCCTGGTAATCTTTCGTAAATGAGACCGATACCGTTTTTGCCGTATCCTCCCCACCTCCGATAGACGCCCCATGCCGGTCACAGTTAACCTTCACATAGGCTTCCTCCCATTCCACCGAAAACGTCCCACCGGCCGGGCAGCGCGCATCTGATTTTTCCAGAATCGCCTCCGCGTCATCCCGGGTAAAGCCGTCGTCCTCCATCTGCTCCAGAAGAATCTGCCTCAACACGATTTTCCGGTTGGCCTCGCAGACCGTGGCCTTGGTTCGGTCCATCCGGCTGGTGAAAATCGGGACGGATATGGCTACCAGCACCGCCACAATCGCCACCACAATCAACAGCTCCGCCAGCGTGAAGCCCTTTCTCCCTTTTATCGTTTTGTGTCCCATCATTCGTCCAATCTCCGCAATCACAGTTTTTACAACCACATATCCTGACAGTATAACACATTCTATGGCCGTTTCGTAACCAAATTTCCCCACTTTTAAAAAAATCAGTACAAAAACATCAGCGCAGGATCCGGTTGAGTTCAAACAGCAGAATTCCCAGATCGATGGGTTTTGCGATATGTGCGGTCATACCGGCTGCCAAAGCCGCCTGCACATCCTCTGCAAATGCGTTTGCCGTCATGGCAATAATGGGGATGTTCCCGGCGTCCTTCCGGTCCAGGCTGCGGATCGCCCGCGCCGCCTCGTAGCCGTTCATATTGGGCATCTGGATATCCATGAGGATGGCGTCGTAGGTCCCCACCGCCGCCTCCTGAAACGCAGCCAGCGCCTGCGCGCCGTCTGAGCGGACCACGGACAGCGCTCCCTGCATCTGAAGCAGCTCGCAGAGAATTTCCGCATTGATCGCATTGTCCTCAGCCACCAGAAAACGGCGGCCGGAAAGCGCGCGCTCCTGCCCTGAATCCTCCGGGCTTCCCCCATATTCCGGCCCGGGTCCGGCGTCAGCCGGTTCAAATTCCAGCTCCACCCGGAACGTGCTGCCCATGTGTTCCCTGGTCTCCACGGAAATCTCACCGCCCATAAGGTCGATCAGGCCCTTGGTGATGCTTAAGCCCAGCCCTCCGCCCTCCGCGCGGCCGGAATCCCCGCCGCGGCTGAAGGGTTCAAAAATATGTTCCGCAAATTCAGCGCCCATGCCGATTCCCGTATCCTGCACCACAAACCGGTAGCGCGCCATCCCGGGGGCGCTGCTGGCGGGCAGCTCACCTATCCGGAACTCCACACTGCCCCCTTTCGGGGTGAATTTGACGGCATTTCCCAGAATATTCAGCAGAATCTGGTTGAGACGAAGCGGGTCCCCGAAAATGGTTTCATGGCGGATATGGTTTACATCTGTGCTGAAGCGGATTCCCGAATTCTGCGCCTGCAGCGCGATGATGGAAGAAACCTGCTCCACTAACTCCGGCAGCGCGATTTTCATCCGGTTGAACACCAGGCTGGAACGCTCGATTTTAGCCATGTCCAGCACATTGTTGATCAGGCTGAGCAGATGCCTGGAGGAGAGGGAGATCGTCTGCAGGCAGTCCTCCACCCGCTCCCGATCCCCGATATGGGCGAACGCCAGCTCCGTCATACCGATCACCGCGTTCAACGGCGTGCGGATATCGTGGCTCATGGTGGAAAGAAAATCGCTTTTCGCCCGGCTGGCCTCCTCGGCCAGCGCCAGCGCTGCCTCCAGCTCTTCCTTCTTCCGGCGCTCCTGGGCCAGCATATCCGTCACATCGGCCCGCACCAGGCAAACCGTCTTGCGGTTCCGGTCACCCCACATGACGCTGATCTGCTTATCGAGAACTTTTCCGTCCGTCTGATAGGGCGCCACGAAATCGTAACCCGCCGGTTCCTCCCTCAGCCGCAGCAGCATGGTCTCTAAGCGGAACTGCTCCTTCACGCGGGGCTCGCCCTCCCGGTCCAGATAGAATGAGGCGATGGTCTCCACGGTCGACCGGTAGTCGACAAAATAGTATGGAGACAGATTTTCCTGCACGGTCCGTCGGGTAAACATGGTCATGCCGCCGCTCTTGATATCGATAAAGCTGACCAGGTCAAAGGTCAGAGCCAGCACGTTGAGCATGGCCTGCTGCTCCCGGACGGAATCCGTGATATCGGAACGGGCCATGCAGACGCGCCCCAGCCTGAGATCGATGGAGGAAATGGACATGTTCTTGGTCAGAATCTCCTGCTGCTCCCCGAACATGGAGAAATGAAACCAATAGGAATCCTCCCGCCCCAGCCGTTCCAGTATGTACTCCGGGTCCATCAGATTTGCCACCCGCTCCTGGTCCCTGGGTACAACCTGGGTCCGCAGAACCTGCGCCGCCTGCTTTTCATAGCTGCCCTCGTGCAGTTCAGTATCTTCCATTTTTTTACTGCTGCCGAAATTGAGCACCCGGTAAGTTCCCTTAAAGAGGTCCACATCCATCACCAGATCGCAGCCCGCAATGGACAGGCGGCGCGGAATGTACTCCGCCATCACCTGCTCCGTGATATCCGTCATATTGAAGATAACGGTGACATCCTGCTCCCCGGGAACCGACAGCCAATTTATGGCAAACTGTATATACCGCCCCGTCTCCTCCCCGGGCAGGTGTATGAAACACCGAACGGAACGCTCGGCATCCCGTTCCGGGACATCTCCGGCAATGGGCAAATCCAGGCACAAGCCCAGCAGCGCCCTGCGCTCGGCCTCGTCTGCGACAAAGGCGGCCAGTCCCTGAAAGAAAGCGTTTCGGTCTGTGCCGAATCTCTGCCGGAGCCCGGAACCCGTGTGATCGATCAGATCCAGAATCCGGCCGTTTTTTGCGCCATAGTGCCCCACCAGCAGCACGCCGGGGTCGCCCCTGTGGTAATGGCGCAGCAGAAGCTCCCGGTACCGGTCGTAACGCGGCTCCTGCTCCAAATCGGACGTATTACTCCCGCCGGACGGTCCGCTGCCGGCGCTCTCCCCGGATGTGCTGGCTGCGGATTTATGAAAAAGCGCCTCGAATTCTTCGCAGGGCATAGGCTTTGCGTAATAGTATCCCTGCACGAAATCGCAGCCGATTTCCCGCAGCAGTTCCACCTGCTCCCGGGTCTCCACGCCCTCAGCCACCACATCCACCTGCATCCATCTGGCCAGCTGCATGATAAACAGCAGGATGCCCCGGTTCACAGACTGTTCCGACTCATTCTGGAAAAACTTCATATCCAGCTTCAGCACGTCCAGCGGCATCTTGTTGAGCATGTTGAGGGAGGAGTAGCCGCTCCCGAAATCGTCCATCTCGATAATAAACCCCAGGCGCCTCATCTCATCCACCGTGTCAATGATCTGCCGCGGATTTTCCGTGTAGGAGCTCTCCGTGATCTCCAGATGAAGCCTGGACGGCTCCAGCTCATATTGATTTACTAATTTTACCAGCACCGCCGCCAGGTCGATGTTGTAGATATCCGCCCGGGAGACGTTGACCGACACGGGGATTTGCGGATAGCCCCGCAGGTCCCAGTCGTGCAGAACCGCGCAGGTGTGTTCCCACACATACTGGTCCAGACGGGTGATAAATCCGTTCTTCTCAAACAGGGCGATAAACTCACCCGGCGGAAGAAATCCCAGCTCCGGGTGAATCCAGCGGACCAGGGCCTCGGCCCCGGAGAGAGACTCGTCCCTGACCCTGTATTTAGGCTGGACATACAACACGAACTGCTCTCCCGCCAAAGCCGCCTCCATGCCGTCCGTGATCGCCTGCTCCCGCAGCAGCTTGCTGCGCAGCGCCTCGTCGTAGGCAGCGTAATATTTGCCGTACCGGCCCTTGATTCGGTTGGCGGCCAGAAGCGCCCGGTCGCACATCTGCTCCACCGATATGCTGCGGTCGTCGATGGCGTAGACTCCCCAGCGGATCACTACGTTTTTCATATTGGTGACTTCGCGAATCTCCGCCTCCGCTCTCTGGAACAGGGCCTGGCTGTACTCCCAGCGCCGCTCTAACAGGCAGGCGAAATGATCGGCGTCGATCCGCCCGCAGATGCCCCACGGGTTCACCCGCTCGGACAGCATCTGCGCGATCTTGCGCAGCAGCATATCCCCGGCCGGAATGCCGGAAATATCGTTGACCAGCTTGAAATTTTCGATATTGGAGTAGAGGAGATCGTAGGGCTGATCCGGGTGCAGAGCCAGGGTTTCCTTCACCCGCTGATAGAAGAAGGTTTTCGTGTAAAGGCCGGTCAACTGGTCGTACTGGGCCAGGCTCAGCATGGCGGAGGACTCCCGGAGCTTGATCTGGCTGGCTACGCGGTGCAGAATCACCTGGGAATTGTAGGGCTTGGTCACAAAGTCTGTCGCTCCGTGGGACAGCGCTTCCACCTCGTCCGCCACGCTGTCGGACTGGGTGGTCACGATCACCGGTATGGAGGAAAAGGAGGCATCCGACTGGATGCGGCTTAAAAAGGTGTATCCGTCCATCACAGGCATATTGATATCCAGCAGAATCAGCGCAACGTCGTCCCGGTGGTCCTCCAGCACATCCAGTGCGATCTGCCCGTTTTCCGCCTCCAGAATTTCATAATTTTCTTCCAGGATATTGCCCAGCAGCGCCCGGTTTAATTCATTGTCTTCCACGATCAGAATTTTTCTCTGCAACATAGTTGTTCCCCTTTTCGCCCACGCCGTACTCTCCTGCAAAAGCGGCGGCGGCTATTGGGACGGGCCGGCGCTCTGTGCCAAGCTGATACATGATAGGTATAGTTTAACATAACCGATATTTGAATTCAATCGGGAAAGATGAAAACGCCAAAACGGCGCCCACTGATCCGGCAGGCGCCGCTTTTACTAAATCCCTTCTTCTATCACCTTTTGGAACCACTCAAAGGATTTTTTCCGGGTCCGGGCAAGACTTCCGCTTCCGTCGTCCTGCCGGTCCACATAGATAAATCCGTACCGCTTTTTCATTTCCCCCGTGGTGGCGCTGACCAGATCGATGGGCGCCCAGGTCAGATATCCCAGGCATTCCACCCCGTCAAGGCGCACCGCCTTTTTCAACTCCCCGATATGGCGTTCCAGGTAGGCGATCCGGTAGTCGTCCCGGATCGTTCCGTCCGCCTCCACCCGGTCCACCGTCCCCAGTCCGTTCTCGGTCACCAGGACCGGCAGCCCGTAGCGCCTGTATACATAATTCAGTGTGTAGCGCAGACCCACCGGATCGATGGCCCAGCCCCACTTACTCTGTTCCAGATAAGGATTCTGAACGCCGCCGAACAGCGTTTCCTCCGCCCCCTCATCCCCCTCATGATGGGCTACACTGGAGCTGTAATAATTCACCCCGATAAAATCCAGCACTCCCTGCCGGAAGTCCTCCTCGTCCCCGTCCTCCTTCTCCAGCAGAATTCCCGCATTCCGGTATTCCTGCTCCCGGTAGGCCGGAAAGGCGCCTCTGCACATGGCGTCCACCTGGTAGAACTGACGCTCCATCTCCAGGAACGCGTCCATCACATGGTCCGGCGCGCAATCCACCGGATAGACCGGCGTCAGGCCAAACACACAGCCCACCCGGTTCTCCGGGTCGATCTCCCGTGCCAGCCGGGCCGCCTTCACCCCGGCCAGCGTCATAAGATAGCCGATCTGCGCCAGTTCCCGGGCCGGGTGCTCCATGCCGCTGTACTTAACGCCGGAAATCATATAGGTAAAGATGTCTGATGCCTCAGTCTGGGGATCCAGATGGTTCATTTCATTGAAGGTGACCCACAGTCTCACCTTGCCCTTCAGGGCCCGGAACATGGTCCCGCAGTATCGCAGGTAGAGATCCACCACCTTCCGGCTGCTCCATCCGCCGTACCGTTCCAACAGACGGAGAGGCAGCTCGAAGTGATAGAGCGTCACAATGGGTTCGATCCCATGGTTCAGCAGCTCCTCCGCCACACTCCGGTAATAGGCGATTCCCTCCTCATTGGGCTCCTCATCGTCCCCATTCGGATAGATGCGGGACCAGTCCACGGAAAAACGCAGGGCCGTAAATCCCATCTCGGCGAACAGCTTGATATCTTCCCTGTACCGGTGGTAAAAATCAATCCCCTCATGGGACGGATAGTGTTTTCCCTCCACAATACCGCTGCATATCTCCCGGGGCCGGCCGCAGGCTCCGGCGGTGACCAGATCCATGATTCCCGGCCCTTTGCCGCCCTGGTTCCATGCGCCCTCGCACTGATGGGCCGCGATGCTGCCTCCCCACAGGAATTTTTCACCAAAATCCATTGATACCCCCTCCTGTCAATAGCCCTTGTCCTTTCGGTTTGGCACGAAATCCCCGGTCTCCACCAGGAAGCGCAGGATTCTCGCCTGAAGCCGTCCTTCGATCTCCCCGTACTCCGCCCGGCCCGCCAGATTCACCAGTTCCTGAGGATCTTCTTCCAGGTCGAAGAGCTGGCCCGGTTCATAGAGCCGGTACACATATTTGTAGCGCTGTTCCCGGACCATAATGGCTTTCGTGTGCTCCGGTCCCTCCTCACACTGGGTGCTGAGCCGCGGCCAGTAGAGTGAATCCGGCCCATGTCCCCGCTCCATGGCCTGAAACTCGCCGTGAATCCTTCCGCCCTCGCAGAACACGGCGTCCCGGTGGGTTTCCACGCCCGCAAGCACCGGACAGAGGGAACGGCCGAACTGTGTGTAATTTAGCGAAAAGCCCCCAAGCTCCGCCACCGTGGCCGGAATGTCCACCAGCTCCGCCAGAGCCCCGCTGACTCCGGGGCGGCAGTCCGTGCCGGCCGGCGGCTTGATGATCAGCGGAACATTACACTGGCAGTCGTAGAAGGTATTCTGCGCCTTCTCCACCAACCCGTAGTCCCCGGTAAAATCCCCGTGGTCGCTGAAGAAAAACAGCGCGGTGCCGTCGTAGACTCCAGTCTCCTTCATCACCGCCATCAGTTCGCCCAACCGCTCGTCCAGCTGGCTGATCATGTCGTAATAGGTCCCTTTGAGCTCCGCGAACCGCTCCTCGCTCCACCCCTGAAGCCCCTGCTTTTCGTAAATTCCCTTCAGCATAGAGGGCATCCCCTCCCAATTTTCCGGAGTGGGCCTTCGGGCGGGAATATGGCTGCGGTCGGTTCGCCCGTACCAGGGCGGACTGCAGCCGTAGGGCGGATGGGGATTACTCAGGCAGAGAAACAGACAGAAGGGCTTATCCTCTCTCCCCGCCTCACGCCGCTCCCTCAGGTACTGGATGGAATAATCCAGGCAGCTGCGGTCATTGTCGTCCATCTGTTCGGGGCTCACCTTGCCAGCGTAAAAGGAATAGAAATTGTCCCCGGAGGGTTCCCCGCGAAACTGCTTTTCAAACGCCTTGCTTTTCTCCCGGTCCCAGGGATAGGCCCCCGGATAATAACGGTCGCAGTATTTGCTGAAATCCCGGTTTAAGGGAATGACCTCGTCTTTCCCCGCCCAAATCACCTCGTAGCCGTTCATTTTCAGCTGCTCCAACATGGTGGGGTCGTCCTCGTCCAGCAAAAAATGCATGGTCCTATGTCCCTTGGTGTGGGGATACCAGCCGGTCAGCATACTGCACCGGCTGGGCACGCAGACCGGGTTCTGACAGTAGGCGTTCTGAAAGGAAACGCCGTCGCCGGCCAGCTTTTCGATGTTGGGAGTTGCCGCGCCCAGGGGATTTAAGTGCCCCAGGGCGTCGGCGCGGAGCTGGTCCGCTATGAAAAAAACAAAATTCGGTTTGTTCGCTCTCTCCAATTTACTCCACCCCAAGTTTTTCTTTTTCCAGAAGAGACTTGTCATACACCTTTACGAAGGGCATGTAGATGAGCACGTCCATCACGACCAGCGCAATGACCAGCAGACCCGCCTTAACATCCATCGTACACAGAATCGCATCCAGCACTCTGGGAGTAGTCCACGGTATGTTGACAAAAATCCTGCCGATGATATTCCACTGCATAAGCAGGAACGTAATCATGGTATTCAGTACGGAACCAAGAATCATGGGCACCATCAAAATAGGATTAAATACCAGCGGTACGCCGAAGGTCAGAGGCTCCGCAATTCCAAAAATAGATGGAACAATTCCTATTTTGCCTACCGTTTTCAACTGAGTCGACTTTGCTACCAGCAAAATGCAGATTGCTAATGCAAAGGCCGAGCCACATCCGCCAATGTTGCCGAAGGCAGTGCGGAACGGAGCCGTGGCGATAGCCGGAAGGGGCTCTCCCGCCGCATAAGCCGCTGCGTTGGCCGTAATATTGGTCATAAAAAATCCCGATGTAACGCTGTCCGGAACCGCGCTTCCGTAAATTCCAAAAAACCAGAGGAAGTTAATCAAAAACTGAATTGCCATCATGCCGCCCACGCTGTCGACCGCTTTTGCAAAAGGCGTGAACAGGTTCATGATCGCCTGGGGAAGGTTGACGCCGAAAGCGGCTGTCACGCCCTGATCCACAACCAGAAAAGCCACTAATACCACAATCGACGGGATCAGCGCTTCAAAGGGAGCCGTCACCATGGGCGGAACCGTATCCGGAAGCTTGATCTTGATGTTCTTATCCAACAGGAACCGGGTCAGTTCCACGGTCACAATCGCCACCACCATGGCGGCAAACAGGCCTCTGGAACCCAGGTAACGGCTGTTTAAGAACAATCCGCTGGCTCCCTCCACCGCTGCCGGAGGGGCGGCGATGATCAGAAACGACATGGCCGATGTGATCATACAGGACAGCGGTTCCATCTTGTAATTTTTACAGAGATGGTATGTAATCGCAATCACCACATAGATTCCCAAAAGCCCCAGCGTCACATTGTTGGGCAGCTCCAGAATCGCTGCGTATTTGCCCGCCCAGTTGTACCAGGCGGTGAGAAACGATTTTAAAATGCCGCTGGTCGCCTCAAGGGTTGACGCATCCACCGGCGGATACGCCAGGATCAGAGAAATTCCTCCGATAATTGTCAGGGGAATGGTCGCCATCATTCCCTTGGTGATCGCGGTAATGTGCTTCTCCTCCGCGATTTTACCGGCCACAGGCATAATGTGCTCCTGCATCCAGTCCATAAATTTTTGCATTACCCCCTGCTTTGCCATACTTAAATCCCTCCCCGATTCTATTTGTCCCGGCCCTCGTAGAGTGCCTGTGCCTGCTTTAAGATCTTAGCTCCGTTGCCCATGGCGTAATCCACCGGCGCGATGGAATCCAAGGGCTTGCCGATCTCCGCGGCCTTGCGCAGCAGCTCCTTTTTCTTGTAGGCGATCTGCGGCCCGATCAGGATCACGTCGAAATTCTCCACCACCTCGTCCATGCGGTCAAAAGGATGGGCTTCGATCTTCCAGTCCTTCTGATCCTCCGTGAGCGCCGCCTTCATCTTGTTCATTACCAGGCTGGTCGAGGCGCCCGCCATACACATTAGTAAAATATTCATTGTCCGTCCTCCTTGTCTTTTTTATGAGATAACGCTCTGTAAAGCTCAATCATCTCCGTGATCAGTTCCCTTGCCAGCATGCAGTCCATCAGGTGGTCCTGTGCATGGACTCCGATCAGGGAGATCTGATTCATCTCCCCCCGGGCCTCCATCACCAGAAGCTCCGTCTGGATATCATGGGCCTCCATCACCCACTGGGCCGACTCCTGCATCTTTTTCTGGGCTTCCTCGAACCGTCCCTGCTTCGCCTCCCCCAGCGCCTCGTAAGCCGCGCTGCGGGCCTGCCCCGATTTTACGACCAGAGTCATGATGGTTTCCTCCATACTCATGCGCTCCCGCTCCTTTCAATACTGTATAATTTTTATACTATATTTTTCATAAGCAAACCTTACCACATTGGAAAAACAAAGTCAATCCTTCGAAAAATTGCCATTTTTCCGCTGTGTATACGGTGGTTTCCCCTGTGTATTGCATGATTTCCGAAAAAACTATCTTATACACTAATACACTAAATACATATTCGTTCATTCCAATGGGAAGTGTATGATGAACTGTCTAAAAACCGATACACAAAAGAAGCTCTGCCTCCAAATTTATACGCAAAGATTATTTATTAATTTTTCTTATAAATAATGCCGCATCATACAAAAATAGCGGACAAAGGAGTGCACCTCTGTCCGCTGTCCAAAAACATTCAATTTTCGCTTTTTCTACCCCTCAGAATATACAGGATGTGGGCGTACTCATTGTCGTCCACCCGAATGTGGAAGGCCTCCTCCAGTGGCACCATACACGCCCTCAGCTTTCCGTACAGCTCCCGGTTTTCCTTGAGCAGCTCCGCCTTGTGAAGGTTCACCGGCGTCTCCTCCCCGCCGATCATCCGGTTGATCCCGCAGGCCAGATGGACGCTTAAGCCCACCCGTTTTTCCTGCGGCAGCGTGCTTCCCAGAACCTCCTCCATCTCTGACACCAGGGACGGGACCCAGCGCTTGACCTGGTCCGGCCCGAAATACTGTAAGCCTTCCGCCAATTCCATGATAATCCGGTCGTTTTCCTCGTCCTCCGCCTCCCCGGGAATATCCGCCCGCAGCAGGAGCTTCAGCTTTTCCTGGGGACATTCCAGCACTTTCGTGACCGGAATGAAGGGAATATCCAGCAGCTGCGGGTCAAATGCGCCCACGGTGCAGAGTATGTGGTGCTTTTCATGGATTCGGTTGATCTCATTTAACAGCTCCTCCCGCCCAGAAATGGCCAGCGGGATAAAGGACACATTGTCCCAATGAACCTTCTTTTCCAGATACCGCTTGATCTGGACCGCCCCGCCCTCTCCGCTCATGCACAGGGTGATGATCACGTTCCCGGACCGGGGGCGGTAATAGGCGTCGTCCCGCAGCATGGGCAGCGTGTGGTAGCGCTCCAACAGGGACGAGTAGGCGGCGTCCAGATCCGGCTCCAGCATCACCTTGCGGCAGCAGTCCAGGGCCAGAGCCGTAAAGGGAAAGGCGATGGCGCGGATGGGAATTTTCGTCTCCGCGCAGACCATCTCGATCATCTGCCTCATGGACCCCATGTCGTAGAGCGCCAGGATTCCTGCGCCGCGGTTCCAGTCCGACAGGGCCTGTTTCAGCTCGGGATACGCCTCCCGGGTGCTCTTGCTCAAGGGCAGATCGTAATACCCCACCTCCGTTCCGCTGAGGCTCTGGATCACCTGGGCCATGGACGAGGCCACGTGTTCCCCGTGCATGGCGATGAACAGGAGCGGATGGGGCTGCGCCCCCGCCATGCCGCCCCGGTCGCAGATAAACATGGTCAGGAACACCACCTCGTCGATGGGAAGGCGGGTGGAAAACTCCTTCTCCAGACGTCCGGCGAATTTCACCGCCAAAGCGTACTCCTCCTTGTACTTTCCGATCATCTCCATGATCCGGTCGGAGGACAGCTCCCGCCGCTTCTCCCCCTCGCACAGAGCCGCATTCAGGTGCAGGCACAGGCCGTAGAACACGGACACCGGGTACACCCGGTTGAAATCCCGGGCCGCCTGGTCCAGAAACTCCGTCACCAGCTCCATGATCCTGGGGTTTACCATCTTGGAGAGCTGTTCCTTGTCCGCCACCTTTGAAACCAGGCTGTTGTTGTACTTCTTAAACTCATTTTCAATATCAATACCAATGATGGTGTTAATATCTTCCCAGGCCAGCCCTCTCTCCTTCAATTCCTGCATCCGCTCCTCAATCCACTCATAAATCGAGAAACCGCCCAGCCTGCGGACCTCCTCCGCCCTGGTGTGCACGTCCTGGTTTTCCGAGAACACATAGCGGACGTTCTCCTTGATCAGCTCCTTTAAATCCGCCTTGCGTCGCTTGTACTCCAAAAGCCCCGAGCGCACCTCGTTGGGGAAATCCGACATAGCGAGGCGGATTTCCTTCTGATCCGCCTTCAGCCCCCTGACATAGGCGTTGGCGCAGGCGATCCGGATATCGTTGCGCAGCTGCTTGACCTGCCGGGGACAGCGGTATAAAAGCAGGGCGACCAGAATCTCCGACGTCAGGCTCAGGGCGTGGCCGCTCCCTGCCGCCTCCCTGGTCAGAAAACGGCGGATCAGGCCAAAGCGCTCGGCCGGCGGCCGTTCCTCCAGAGGCGGCAGGGAAATGGTCACCGAAAACCGGCTCTTGAAAGGTTCCAAAATCTCACCGGCCGCCGTCTCCTCCACTGCGCAGACCACAGTGGTCCGAAGGTTGCATCTGCGCCCCTGCCAGGTCCGGTAATTGTTCTCCACCAGGGACAAAAGACCGCTCTTGGCCGCCGGGGGCAGCAATTCCCCGTGGTCGATAAACAGAATCCCATCCTCCGCCTGTTCCAGGAACGAGGTCTTTCCCTCGATCCCGCCGAAAATCTCAACGGTCAGCTGCTCCGGCCGGTCCGCAAAATGGGCGCAGTTGATCTTTACAAAGGGCGCTTCCGGCTCCAGCGCGTAATTCTCCGTGGCAAAGCGGTGGATCATCTGCGCAAAACAGCTCTTTCCGCTCCCGCCCGGTCCGGTGAGAAGGCAGTGCAGGCTGTGCTGCGGGTAAAGCATGGCCGCCTTGGCCAGCTGGACGCTCTGGCGCAGGCTTCCGTCATACCCAACAAGCTCGGAAAAGCAGGACTCGTCCCCCGTCTTGGCCTGTCCCCCGGCCAGGCGGTAGAGCACCGGCCGCCCGGCGCTCTTCTCCACCAGGCCCTCCCGCACCAGAGCGTTTAAAATCGCGCTGAGGTTGGTCCGCTGCATATCCAGGCGCTTTGAGAGATACTGGGTGGTCACGCCCCCGTTCTCCTCCCCCGCACACTGGCGCAGCAGGTCCAACACCATGTTTTTATTGCTTTTCATCGGAATCCTCCTCCGTTTTCCACAGAGAGCGCTCTCGCAGGCTCTGCACGTGCTTTTTTGCTTTCCCTATTATACCGTATCCGTTCCGTCTTTACAATTCCATCATGGCCGGAAACTGTCCGCCGCCGTCCGCACAGTTTCCTCTCCGCGCAAAAAGGTGCCGTCAAACACCCCAGCGGCATTCGACGGCACAAAATAAAACGATCCGGTTTTTAGCGAACACCGGCTCCTACTTCAGAGTCGCCTGGATTAATTCCTTATGGCTCCCCGACTTTGCCAGCTCCTTGACACGGTCCAAATCAAGTCCCATGGCCCTGGTGATCCGCGTCCCGTACTCCTCGTCCGCCCAGAAACAGTGTACCGCGTGACGGTATTTGATATTGTCTGTGACGGGAGCGATATTGCGGGCCGTATTCTCAATCAGCAGCTCCCGCTTGTCCTCCGTCATGATTCTCCACAAATCACCGCCGGCCCGGAAACAATCGTCCGTTGGGTCATCCTGGGGATCATAAGCGTACATGGCACCCGATAAATCCAGAGGCGGTTCCATGACATCCGGCTGAGCCGCCCAGTCTCCCATGCTGTTGGGCGAATAGGCCGGAGCGCCTCCGTAATTGCCGTCGGTCCGCATAAAACCGTCCCGGTGGTAATCGTGGACTTCGACTTTTGCCCGGTTGACCGGTATCTGATTATAGTTGACGCCCAAACGGTATCTCTGTGCATCGCCATAGACAAACAGTCTGCCCTGAAGAAACTTATCCGGTGAGAAACCGATTCCGGGAACCACGTGGGCCGGCGTAAACGCAGACTGTTCAACCTCCGCAAAGTAGTTTTCCGGATTGCGGTTCAGTTCCAGCACGCCCACCTTGTGAAGCGGAAACTCTTTATGGCGCCAGATTTTTGTGATATCAAATGGGTTTTCATAGTGGTTTCTGGCCTGCTCTTCCGTCATAATCTGGACATACATGGTCCAGCGCGGATAATCTCCCTTTTCAATCGACTCGTACAGGTCCCGACCATGGCTCTCCCGGTCCTTGGCGATCAACTCCTCCGCTTCCTGGTCCGTAAGATTTTTAATACCCTGTTGGGTGATAAAATGGAATTTGCACCAGAAGCGCTGGTTATCCTGATTGTAAAAGCTGAATGTATGCTCGCCATACAGATTCATATGGCGGAAGGATGCGGGAATCCCGCGGTCGGACATGACGATGGTCGTTTGGTGGAAGGTCTCCGGCAACAGCGTCCAGAAGTCCCAGTTATTCTGGGCGGAGCGCAGCCCGGTTCTCGGATCGCGTTTCACCGCGCGGTTCAGATCCGGGAAATTATGTACGTCCCGTAAAAAGAAGGTCGGGGTATTATTTCCAACCAGGTCCCAGTTTCCTTCGTCGGTATAAAATTTGATCGCCACGCCCCGGATATCACGTTCAGCGTCGGCGGCTCCCCGTTCACCGGCCACAGTGGAGAATCTGACAAAAAGGTCTGTTTTGGCTCCCTTTTGCAGCACTTTTGCTTTTGTCCACTGGGAGATATCGTCCGTACATTCAAACGTGCCGTAAGCTCCCCAGCCCTTGGCGTGCATACGTCTCTCCGGAATCACTTCCCGGTCAAAGTGCGCCAGCTTTTCCATGAGCCACACATCCTGCATCATCACAGGACCTCTCGGACCGGCAGTCAGAGAATGCTCGTTCTCCGCCACAGGCGCTCCGGCTTCATTGGTAAGTTTCATTGATTTTAAGTCCATAAGCCCCTCCTTCACAATTTTTATTAATTTCATTATATTCCGACGGGGCATATATGTCAAAAACTATTTATAGATATTGCACATTTGCAAATACAATTTGTGCGGAAATTCTCAATTTTTTACAAAATTACCCCGAGAAACGGATAAGTCGCCGTCTCCCGGGGTAATGAATCGTTACAGTCCCAAATACGCCTTCCAGCGGTTGCACATCCCCACGGCCTCCTCCTGGGTCCGCATCTCGCAGAAGATTCTCAACAACGGCTCCGTGCCGGAAAATCTGGCGCTGACCCAGCCGTCGTCCGCAAAATAAACCTTGCAGCCGTCCTCATAGGACACGTGGTCCACCTGGAAACCGGCCATATCGGGAAGGCCCTTCTCCTCAAAGAGAAGGCGCAGCATCCGCTCCCGATCCTTCTCGGCAAACCGGAAGGACCGCTCCTCCATGTACCGCTCGCCGCAGAGCCCGTTGGCAATCTTGATCAGCTCCGACAGCTTTTTCCCGGTGACAGCCACCATCTCCACCAGCAGGGAGGCGGCGTAAACACCGTCCTTGCCGTTGATGTGTCCGGCCACCGTCAGTCCGCCGGAGGACTCACCGCCCAGGATAGCCCCGGTCTCGGACATTTTGGCGGAAATATACTTAAAGCCCACCGGCACCTCGTAACAGATTTCCCCGTAACGCTTAGCGATGGCGTCCAGGCGGTGGGTGGTGGAAAGGTTGCGGACCACCGGCCCGTTCCATTTCTTATATTCCTTCAGGTAATAATAGAGCAGCACCAGAATGTCGTTGGGATGGAGGAACTCGCCCTTGTCGTCGATCACGCCCAGGCGGTCCGCGTCTCCGTCGGTGGCGATTCCCAGGCCACAATACTTGTCCACCACGAAATTCTGCAGAAGGCCCAGAGTGTCCCGCGCCGGAGCGGGCATCCTGCCGCCAAACAGCGTGTCGTGCTCCTGATGGATCACGTTGAAATCGCAGCGGCCGGAAATCAGGATGGTGCTGAGGGCCGTCTCGCTGACTCCGTACATGGGATCCAGTGCGATCCGCAGATGGGCCTGCTTGATGGCCTCCATGTCGATTTTCTCCATGATATCGTCCAGATACTCGTTCATGGGATAGAACTCGCGGACAAGGCCGCGGCTCACCGCCTCCCCATACTCGATCTTCTGAATATCCTCCGGCTTTACCTGCCCGATAAATCGCTCGATATCCGCGGTCTGCACCTCGTCCGCATCCCGGCCCCCGGCGGTAAATACCTTGATGCCGTTATAAAGGGCGGGGTTGTGGCTGGCCGTCACCATCATGCCGTAGGGGTAACCGTGCTTCATCACATAGTACATGATCAGCGGGGTGGGCACGGAGCGGTTGACAAAGTGGCAGACGATCCCCTCCGCCGTCAACACCTCGCAGCTCCACATCACCGCTTCCTTGGACAGGAAACGGCGGTCATAACCGATCACCAGCCCCTGGTCCGCAACCTGCTCCGCTTTCATTTTGTCTGCCATGGCTTTTGCCAGAATGCAGATATTTTCCCTGGTGAAATCATCACCGATGATAGCTCTCCAGCCACCAGTTCCAAATTTTATCATACGCTCACAATCCTTTCATCCTCTCCGGAGAAAGCCCGCCCCGACGGGCGGGCCCTGCTCCGCGCTCACATATCTGATACGGCTACTCTGCCGCCGCCTTCACCGCTGCATCCTTGTGAAAATGGCTCAGGAGCTTATCCCGCCGTTTTTTCCGTTTCTCCTTCAGTTCCAGCCGTTCGCCTAAGTCGCGGCCGCCCACGCCGTAAACCAGATACAGGATCAGGCCGGAAACCAGCATGATGAATACCGTGGAAGCGCAGCGGCGTCCCGAAGCGTTGACATTATAGCCGTACAGCCCTTCCTCCTCGCACATGCTCTGGATGATCATGGCATAGGTGGTGCCGTGGGAGCTGGCAAAGGTTGCGGACATGTCGTACTCTGTAAACAGAGCGTTGAAGTTCAGGGCGAACACCGCCAGAACGCTGGGCAGGATAATGGGCAGTTTCACCTTTAAGAAAGTCAGAACACTGCTGGCGCCAAGATTCTTGGCCGCGTCCTCCAACTCCTCGTCGATGGCATAAAAGGCCGCCTTGATCATACGGATGGAGAACGGCAGCTTCACCACCGTGTAGGCCAGAATAATCAGCAGCCTGACCCGGTCCGCATAATACAGGTTGTTATTTCCCACATACCACACAGTATCGCTGTTGAAGAAGGTGCGGTAGGAATAACAGATCAGGATGGTGGGCAGCAGCCACGGGAACAGCAGGCAGTATTCCACGATCACTCCGCGTTTTTTGTTCCGGTTCTTAAAGATATAGTTGCAGGCCAGAACCACGATCAGGCAGGCCAGAAGGGCCGCGATGGCGGACATGATAAAGCTGAGTTTGATACCGCCAAGGGTCGCCTCGTTGGAGAACAGTCCTGAGATGGATCCCTTTCTCACCTTGTAGGTCCCCCGGGAGGTCAGATACTCGTAGTCCTGGGTGCCGAAGAAGTTGATCAGCGTCCAGTCCGACAGGTCCAGGCGTTTCATCCGGATCGCCCCGTAAGTCTGGAACGCGAACACCACGATCATCACCACCGGCGTCATGTAGATGATGAACAACACATAGGCGTAAATATGGGCCAGTATATTACCCACCGGACTGCTGATCTTCTGCTTCTGGAGCTTCGCCTTGGTCTTGGAAACGGACAGGTAGTGCCCCTTCCGCTCGTAGGCTGAGAGAACAGCCAGCAGCACGATGGTGAACATGGCCAGAATAATGGAAAGCAGAGCCGCGCGGGCCTGGGGAAACGCCTCGTCGGCGATGGAGGAACCGGCCAGACGGACGATCTCCGGGTTGATGGAGTCATATCCCAACAGGGTCGGAGCCGACATAGCACACAGACCGGTGATAAAGGTCATAACCGTCAGGGAAAACATGGTGGGGATCAGGGTGGGGAAAACCACCTTCCACAGCACCGCAAAGGGCTTCGCGCCCATGTTCCGGGCCGCCTCCACCGTGTTGTAGTCGATTCCCCGGATGGCGTTTCTGAGGAACAGCACGTGGTTGCTGGTACAGGCAAAGGTCATGGTGAACAACACCGCGTTGAAGCCGGAAAACCAGTTGGGATTAATGCCGGGAAACGCGTTGACCAGCGCGCTGGTGATGATTCCGTTCCGGTCGTACAGGAACAGATAGCCGGTAACCAGGGCAACGCCGCTGTAGATCAGCGTGGTCATATAACCCAGGCGCAGGATTTTTGCGCCTTTGATATCAAAGTATTCGGTCAGCAGCACGATGGAAACGCCCACCACGTTGACCGTGATCACCAGCAGCACGGCCAGCTTCAGGGAATTCCACACGTACTTGCTCATATTACCGGCAAAGAAAAACCGGACCACCGCCCAGGGATCGATCTCCCCGGCAGCGTTTTTGGTGGTAAAAATGCTGGTCAGGGTGTTTAAACAGGGCAGGAGCATAAAGCCAAAGAACAGATAGGCGAAAAATGCAAAGCCCACCAGCCGGAAGATCGTCTCCGGCCCAAACCCCTTGGAACCTTTCTTTTTCATAGCCGCACCCCCTACTCTTTCCCGTCCGCGGGATACGCCATGATATCCTTCGGATTCATAACCGCCGTCACGGTCTCGCCCGCCTCGTAAATATTCACGCCGTCGTTTTTCTCAATGACCTTGATCACTTCCGAGCCCAGGTTGATGTAATATTTGATATACAGGCCGTAGTATTCCATCTGCTCCACCACGCCCTCAAAGGTCATGTCGCCGGCCTTGGGAGGAACGTTCACATGGATGCGCTCCAGGCGGATGTAGTTGTGGTTGGCCGGGCTTAAATCCGCCCCATGGGCGATCATCTCGTTCACCACCTCGTCCGACAGGCGGTTGATATCCCCGATGAAGTTGCAGACAAACTCCGTGTCCGAGTGATTGTAGATTTCGTTGGGGGTGCCGATCTGCTCGATGCAGCCCTTGTTGAACACGGCGATCCGGTCGGACAGCGTCAGCGCCTCCTCCTGGTCATGGGTCACGTAAATGGTCGTGATTCCGAACTCCTTCTGCATCTTCTTGAGTTCGTTTCTCAGCTGGACGCGAAGCTTGGCGTCCAGGTTGCTTAACGGTTCATCCATGCAGATGATGGCCGGGTCCGTCACCAGCGCCCGGGCGATGGCCACGCGCTGCTGCTGTCCGCCGGAGAGCTGGGAGACGGCTTTCATCAGCTGTTCGTCGGTCAGATCCACCTTTTGGGCAATGCTGCGGACCTTCTTGTCGATCTCCGGCTTTTTCATCTTTTTCACCTTCAGGCCGAAGGCGATGTTGTCGTACACGGTCATGGTCGGGAACAGGGCGTAACTCTGGAACACGATGCCGATGTTGCGCTCCTCGATGGGCACGTGGGTGATGTCCTTCCCGTTGGCCAGCACAGACCCCTCCACCGGCTCAATGAAACCGGTCAGAGTTCTAAGCGTTGTGGTTTTGCCGCAACCGGAAGGTCCAAGGAAGGTGAAGAATTCCCCCTCTTTCACATGTACATTAATATTGTGCAGGGCCGTGAAATCCCCAAACTTGACTACGATATCATTGAGCCTGATCATAAGTGGCAACTCCTTTTCTCGTGATAGAAGGATAGCGAACCGGTTGCCCGGCTCGCCATCTGATTTGTCATCTGGTAACAGTTATCCGTTCTTACTGCGCTGCGGCCTGTGTCAGGGTAGCCCAGTCGAGGCTGTCCCACTGAGGCTCTGCTGCCGCGCCATTGGCATCGGCCCAGTAGAAGCCCAGGTTGGTCATGATGTTGGTCCACTCGCCGGAGTGCTCCGCCACATACTCAGCGTAAGTCATATCGGTTCCCTCTACCTTGGACAGGGCAAAGTTTTTCAGGGTATAGATTTCCGGAATGCCGTCCGGATACAGAATCGCTGCTGCTGCCTGGTTGCAGGGATAGGAGTCGAATTCCTCGCCCCATGCCGCCTGAACGTCTGCAGATCCGAACCACTCTGCGAATGCCTTAACCGCCTCGGTCTGCTCCTCGGTACGGTCCGCTTTATCCAGAATACCGATGTACTCGGCAATGTAATAGGTGCCGTCGTCAATGTCCACTAACGCCCAGTTCTCCGGCTGCATGGTTCCTAACAGCGGTTTGTCGGAGCTCTCCGCAGCGGCATCGATCTTGCCGTACAGGGAGGAGGAGTAGAAGGTGGAAACCTGAACTTCGCCCTTGTTTAACGGGTCAAAGCCGTACTTATAGTCGTCGCCGCCGCTCTTACCCTCTTCGCAGTATTTCCACAGCATCTTCCAGCCGTCCACGGAAACGCCGCCCGCCGGTGAAGACGGATCGATGAAGGAGTAAAGCATCGCGGAGTTGATGTTCGCGTTGGTGGTTCCGCCGACCTTGTTCTGACGGTACCAGGTGTAGCCGCAGTCAACCAGATCGGACCAGTGTTTGAAGTGAAGCTCCTGACCGTTGGTCCCCAGCTCGTCGTTCCGGTAAAGCATCAGAACGTTCTGGATTACCAGGCCGTAAGCCTTACCCGGATAAGCGTATTCGCCTACCTCGCCGGACCAGGAAGGAGTCCAGTCGATCACGGACAGGTTCTCATATTTTCCATTTACCAGCTGGCTCCAGCGGGTCTCGTTGAGGCCGAACAGGATGTCGCCGTCCTTGTTCTCGTTGGCAGCCTGAATTGCGGCCGTGTCGCCGGAAATAACGCTGTTGTCATCGATGGAAATGCTGAATCCGGCATCCTTTGCCGCATTGATCAGCCAGGTGGTGCGCTCGGTGGAGTTGGAGTTGGAATAAATGCGGATGGTGTAATCGGAATAATCCTTGTCTTCCGCCTTCTCCTCTTCCTTCGGTGCCTCCGTGCCGGCGGCAGCGCTTGTCTCCGTCTTCTGAGCCTCCGATGCAGGAGCCGCAGGGGCTTCTTTCTTTCCGCAGCCTGCCAGCGCGGTGGCGGCCATTGACAGGGAAAGCAGTACAGCTAATGTCTTTTTCATATTACCTCTCCTTTTCTAAGATTTTGTTACCAAGTATCTTATAACAATTATTATATAGGCTCTGCCCCCGGATAGGAACCCGACAAAACTGCAATAATTCCCAATATTCTGCCATTTTTCATAATTCATCCAGCGGTATCGTCCCATAATCATGCATTTTTAACATTTTTGCTCCGACAAGGACCTGACGTTACAAAATAATAGACAAATCCGCCATTCGGAACCGATTCTGTACTTAGGATGACAAAACCACCCTGTTTATGGTAAAATGGTTGCATTGATATGAATTTTGTCCATGGGGGAGGAAATGAGATGAACCTGAGTGCCATAAGGGCGCGGCTTTGCCTGATGCTTGCGCTGCTGCCCTTGGCCGGCGGCCTGTGCCTGTCCGGCTGTATCCGCGCGGAGCAGACGGACTATTCCGCCTTCGCTCCCGCAGAGGACAAGCGCCTGACCATATACACCTCCAATCTGGAGGAGGTCTACACCCCGATTATCCGGGAATTTGAGGAGCGGACCGGCATCTGGGTCCAGGTGGAAAACGGCGGCTCCATCGCCCTTTTAAAACAGATCGCCGAGGAGTCGGAAAATCCCCGCTGCGACGTGATATTGGGCGGCAGCGTGGAAAGCCTGTATTCCTTCCGAAACTATTTTTCACCTTATAAAAGCGAGGAGGCCGAAAGTCTGCCCACTGAATACGTGCAGACCAACGGACTCTGGACGCCCTTCTCCATCCCTCCCGTAGTCCTGATCTATAACCCAAAGCTGGTGCGCACCAATCCGCCCACAGGCTGGGACAGCCTTCTGGACCCGGCCTGGAAAGGGAAAATCGCCTTCGCCGATCCGGAAACCTCCGGGTCCAGCTACACGGCGCTGTCCACCATGGTGCAGATTCTCCCCGGCAGAGATGAGGACCTGATCCGCAGGTTTTATGAGAATCTGGAGGGCCGAACCATAGACCGGGCCGGACAGGTGGTTGGCGAGGTGGCCAACGGAAGCTGCTACATCGGAGTTACCCTGGAGGAAAACGCGCTTCGCAGCATTAAGAAGGGGTACGACATCGCCATGGTCTACCCGAAGGAGGGCACCAGCGCCATCCCCGACGGGCTGGCCGTAATCGCAGGCTGTCCTCACGAGGAGAACGCACGGCTGTTTGTGGACTTCGCCCTGAGTCGGGACGTGCAGACCTATCTCTCCCGCTCCTCCAATCTCCGGGCCGTGAGAAGCGACGTGCCTCAGCCGGAGGGAGTCACCGGGGAGCTTTTGACCTTCCCCTACGATGTGGGCCTGGCCGGAAGCCGGCAGGAGGACTACCTGGCGCTGTGGCACAGTCTGCGGGAGGAGGTGCAGCCATGAGATCCTGGATCCGCCATTCCTTCAAAAACCGGATATTCGTCACGGTTCTGCTGGTGACGCTGCTGCCCCTGTTGTTCTGCGACGTGCTGGTGATGCAGGTTCAGAGGGCCAGAAGCGAGAGCAGCCTGGCCACCCAGGCCCAGGCTCAGTTAAACGGGTTGGAGCAGGCTCTGGACACCACCTGCCTCTCCTACCGCCAGGCGGCCAAACGGCTCTGCGGCAGCACTATGATCCGCAACGCCTTAAACCGCAAAACCGCCAATTCCCGGGTGGTCTACCAGCTGCTGTTCATGGAGACGGACCGGCTGCGCGAGCACGCCCGCTTCGACATCTTCAGTTCCGAGGGCAAATGCCTTTACAGCACGGTCAGCCCCCTGCCGGAGGAGGAGCGCAATCCGCGCTGGGGCGTTCTCTACGCCGCGGGGCAGACCGACGGGCTGGCCTTCGGCAAGGGGACCGGCCAGACGGCCATGACCGCGGCCCAGGCGGTCCGCGGCTACGGCGGCCGCATCCTGGGCTACGTGGTGATCACCATGACCAGCACCGACTTCGAACGTCTCTTTGAGGGACTTTACAGCGCCACCCATGTGGTGATCCTGTTGGATCCCACCTGGCAGACCATCTACCACACCCAGCCGGCCCAGGCGGAGTCCTCCACGGCTGCGCTGAGGAGCCAGCTCATCGCAGGCAAACCGCTCACCGGGGCGGACGGGGAATACTACTACTTTTTGACCCGCAATGAGGGCACCGGCCTTTCCCTGATTCTACAGCAGCCGAAAACCTTCAGCTCCCAGGTCATGGATACCTTCTACACGGTCAGCATCCTGATGGGGCTTATGTGCCTGCTGCTCTGCCTCTGGTGCGCCTGGCTCTTGAGCCGCCACCTGTCCCAGCCGGTTCACCAGCTGGACGAGGCCATGGGGGAGATCAAGAAGGGAAATCTGGAGATCCATATGGAAACGGACCGTGAGGACGAGCTGGGGCGTCTTACGGAAAGCTTTAACCGCATGACAGAGGAATACCGGCAGAACCTGGTGCGCTCCGTGGCCCGCCAGAGGGAACTCAACGAGACGCAGCTGCGGATGATGCAGGCCCAGCTGAACCCACATTTCCTATATAATACCCTGGATTCCATGAAGTGGCTGGGCGTAACCCACCACGTGCCCCAGGTGGCCACCCTGGCAACGGACCTGGCCGTCATCCTCCGGGCCGGAATCTCCGGCAGCGAGTTTATCACGCTGGAGGACGAGCTGGAGCTGGTGGACCGCTACATCGATATCCAGTCCCTCCGGTTTGAGGACCGCTTCACCTGTGAGATCGACGTGCCGGACCGGCTGCAGAGCTGTCTTGTGCCCAAGCTGGTCCTGCAGCCCCTGGTGGAAAACGCCATTATCCACGGGGTCGTGGACCGGGAGGACGGCTATATCAAGCTGCAGGCCGACGAACAGGAGGGCGATCTCCTGCTCTCCGTTTACGACAACGGCTGCGGCATTCCGCCGGATGTTCTGGCCCGCCTCAACAGCAAGGATCAGAAAATTCCGGGCGAACATTTGGGACTGTTTAATGTGAGCAGCATCATCCGGCTGCATTTTGGAGAAAAATATGGTATTTCGGCGGAAACTACGCCGGGAGACGGCAGCTGTGTGCGGCTGCTCTTACCGATACAGAAGAAGGAGAACAACAATGCTTAAAGTGCTCGTAGTAGACGACGAATCCGTGGTCCGCAGGGGAATTGTCCTGGGCGTGGACTGGGCCTCCATGGGCTGTGTGGTGGTGGGGGAAGCCACCAACGGCGAGGAGGGCATCGCGGCCGTGGAGCGGTACAACCCCAACCTGATCATCACCGACATCCGCATGCCCCACATGGACGGCATCGAGATGATGACGGAGCTGCGCCGCCGGGGCTGCCGGGCTCACGTCATCCTCCTGACCGCTTACAGCGATTTTTCCTACGCCCGCAGCGCGCTCCAGTTCGGGGCCGCGGATTATCTGTTAAAACCCTTCCGGGACCAGGAGCTGGTGGCCGCCATCGGCCGGGTCCGGGAACGGGAGCAGATGCAGACCTCCCTGGCCCCCCAGGACATGCTGAGCCTCGCCAAGGGGGATAAGAGCAAGTACGTGCTGGAGGCCATGAATTATATCGCAGAGCATTACAGCGACAGCGACATCAGCATCACGCCCATCGCCCGCTCCCTGGGCGTCAGCGAGAGCCATCTGAGCCATGTATTCAAGAAGGAAACCAGCTATACCATCGTCAATTACCTCACCCAGTACCGCATCCACATGGCCATGAAGCTTCTGCAGGACTGCCGGTACAAGGTATACGAGGTGGCGGAGATGGTGGGCTATCGGGACGTGGCCTATTTCGGCAGCACCTTTAAGAAGCTGGCGGGCATGTCGCCGTCGGAGTATCAGGACCGGTGCCACTAAAAGGCGCCGGTCTCCTCCTCCCCTTTCCGTTTCAGATCCGGGCTGTAGATCCGGTAATTGCCGCGCCCAGTGCGTTTGACGTCATACAGGGCGGTGTCGGCCTTCTGATACAGCTCCTGGAAGGTCCGCCCGTCCCGGGGATAGAACACCACCCCGAGGCTGCACGTGATCTCTCTATTCTCCTCGTCCGGGTGCTTCAAAACCTGGCAGAACATATCAATTCTGGGAATCATTTCCTCCTCTGAGGAGATATCGTTCAGAAAGACCATGAACTCATCTCCGCCCATTCTGCCGCAAAGATCCGTTTTCCGTAGAAATCCCTTTATGAACCTGGCAGTCTCACGGATAACCTGATCGCCGTAGGGGTGCCCATACTGATCATTGTGCTTTTTGAACTCATCGATATCAAGCATAATCAGAGCATGGCGTTTCGGTGGTGTATTGTTTTTTAGAATCCTGGAAACTCTGGCAATAAACGTCTCCCGGTTGAGGAGCCCGGTCATCCCGTCGTGTTCCATCCGGCTGCGCACCTTCAACTCCGTCCTCTTCTCCTGGTCAATATCCAGGGTCATCATAAACAGCCTCACATCGCTGCTGTAAGGGTCCGCCAGCAAAAGAAGGACTGCACGGACCCAAATAATACCCCCCCCCCACCTATATCATCAACACCATCCGTGCCAACACAAGCACCGTCTATACACTTTCTCCGATAATCGAGAACCCCGGTAGTCTGTCCGTGATAGTAGCGGCCCAGAAGCGAATCTCGTTCAAAAAATTTATTAAACTTTTCAAGGTCGTGCTCATATACAAAATTCTCGGCAATGTAACGCACGGTGCCGGTATACGTTTTCTGAGAACGCAGACAATCCGGCTTGACATCCCCCTTTGTATCATCATACAAGTCCTTGGTCAGATTGTACTCATAGACGCCGAAGGTCTTTCCTTCCCTGGCCTTGAAGTAATTGCTCCATTTCTGGTAGGACAGCTCCTTCTCCCGCTGCTCCGTGATGTCTTCACAGGAAATAACCGCACGTTTTACGGCCCCATATTCATCGAAGATGGAGCTATACTTGGCCTCATACCAGCCGAATGAGCCGTCCCTGCGCCGCTTTCTGACCACGGAATGGCCGCTCTTCTCTCCGCGGATGATGGATTCGTAAAATGCCACATAGTCGTTCACACACGCCTCATCGATGGCCCCTGAGCGTATAACGCTGTAGGGCACATCGTCCATCACCGGAGGCAGTCCGAATTCATCGGCAGCCGATTTCGGCTGCTTAAGCCGCCGGGATGCCGGCTCATAAATATACATCATTTTATCCGTGAGCTGAAATGCGATTTTACTCTCCTGCATGCTCATCCGAAGCTGCTCCTCCATCTGTTTGCGGTCTGCGATATCAAACAGCGCACAGAGCAGGCTTCCCGGCCTGTCCGGGTCGTACGCGCACCGCACCAGAAGCCACATCAGCTTTCCCGAGCTGTGGATCGCTCGGAATTCCAGCTGGAAATACCGGTCCTTTCGACGGATATGGCCTTGTACGGTATCCATAATGGATTGATAGTCGTCCTCCGGCAGAATAAACTTCGCATTTGTAAACCCCTGTGCCTCCGCGTTCTCGGCGGTATAACCATAGAGCTGGTAATACGATTGATTTGCATACAGAATGGTGAGCTTTTCATCTAACGCCACATGGCAAAGGCCGCATGGCGTCCCGTCAAGCATCATTTTATAGTATTCCAGTTCGTTCATAACAAACCCTCACCTCTCCCCCTGCCAATGTCCGGGCAAGATATTGTATGGCATCTGTTTTGTTACCTGTGCTCAGATACCATATAATGACAGTATAGCAAATCTACGCGGAAATTACAATTTCTTCGCAAAAAATTCCCCCCGCCGGCAAAATGCGACTAAACAATCGCCCGCAGGCTACACCGGCGTCCCATTGCATTCAGCCAAAAAGACGCCCCTCACGCCGGTTTCCGACGTTTGGGGCGCCCTCTATGTAATTTCTGTGGAACTTATAACTGCGGGCCAGCGGAAACTAACGCTTTTCCAGCCTCGTTGCCCTCATATTTGGAGAAGTTCTTCACGAAGCGCTGTGCCAGATCCTTGGCCTTTGCCTCCCAGTCCTCAGCGGTGGCGTAGGTATCGCGGGGATCCAGAATCTTGGGATCCACGCCCGGCAGCTCGGTGGGAATCTCAAAGTTGAAGAACGGCAGCTGCTTGGTCGGAGCCTTTGCGATGGAGCCGTCCAGGATCGCGTCGATGATGCCGCGGGTGTCCTTGATGGAGATACGCTTGCCGGTTCCGTTCCAACCGGTGTTCACAAGGTATGCCTTGGCGCCGCTCTTCTCCATTCTCTTAACCAGCTCTTCCGCGTACTTGGTCGGATGCAGCTCTAAGAAGGCCTGGCCGAAGCAGGCGGAGAAGGTGGGGGTGGGCTCGGTGATTCCGCGCTCGGTACCAGCCAGCTTTGCCGTAAATCCGGACAGGAAGTAATACTGGGTCTGCTCCGGAGTCAAGATGGACACGGGAGGAAGAACGCCGAATGCGTCCGCGGACAGGAAAATTACATCCTTAGCCGCAGGAGCAGCGGAAACCGGGCGCACGATCTTCTCGATGTGGTCGATCGGATAGGACACGCGGGTGTTCTCGGTCACGCTCTTGTCGTCGAAATCGATCTTGCCGTCCGCATCCAGGGTAACGTTCTCCAGCAGAGCGTCGCGCTTGATGGCATTGTAGATATCCGGCTCGGACTCCTTGTCCAGGTTGATCACCTTCGCGTAGCAGCCGCCCTCGAAGTTGAACACGCCGTTGTCGTCCCAGCCGTGCTCGTCGTCGCCGATCAGCAGACGCTTGGGATCGGTGGACAGAGTGGTCTTGCCGGTTCCGGAAAGGCCGAAGAAGATAGCGGTGTTCTCGCCGTTCATATCGGTGTTGGCGGAGCAGTGCATGGAAGCGATGCCCTTGAGCGGCAGGTAGTAGTTCATCATGGAGAACATACCCTTCTTCATCTCACCGCCGTACCAGGTGTTCACGATTACCTGCTCGCGGCTGGTGATGTTGAACATAGCGGCAGTCTCGGAATTCAGGCCCAGCTCTTTGTAGTTTTCAACCTTCGCCTTGGAAGCGTTGTATACAACAAAGTCAGGAGTAAAGCTCTCAAGCTCCTCATCGGTGGGCTGTATAAACATGTTCTTAACGAAGTGGGCCTGCCAAGCCACTTCAACGATGAAACGGATCGCCATGCGGGTATCCTTGTTGGCCCCACAGAACGCATCTACGACAAAAAGTCTCTTGTTGGAAAGCTCTTCCAACGCGATTTTCTTCACGGCATCCCATGCTTCCTGACTGGCCGGGTGGTTATCGTTCTTATATTCATCAGAGGTCCACCATACGGTATCCTTGGAATTCTCGTCCATAACGATGAATTTATCCTTGGGAGAACGCCCCGTATAGATACCGGTCATAACATTAACCGCGCCAAGCTCACTCACCTGTCCCTTTTCATAGCCTTCCAGGGTAGGTTTGGTCTCCTCCTCGAACAATGTCTCATAAGAAGGATTGTAGACAATTTCTGTGGTTCCGGTGATGCCGTACTGACTTAAATCGATTTTTGCCATCTTTGATTCAACCTCTCTTTTCTTAAAAATTTGAATGTCAGTTCTAACTTTAGTACATTCAATCGAAATAGTCAATAATTTATCAAATTTTTTTGACTTAAATTAACTTCTTCGTCTCCCAATTCTCGAAACGGATCGTCATTGTTTCACGCCACTCCCCGCTGGGGCAGATATCAATCAGCTGCCGGTAGCCCGGATTTGAAGCAGCGTAGGATTCCACCAAGCGCAGGAGCCCCCACTCGACCTCATACATGGTGCTTTCAGGAAACGTCCGCATCAGTACCCCGACCTCCTCCGCCGTGAGCGGAAGCTTTACCTTTGCCAGCAGTTCCTCAAACCGCCCGACGATTTCTCCCGGCGGTTCACAGTCCGTCGAGTCCGGCATCCGGCCCAACGCTTTCAGTTCATCAATGGCACCCTGCATCTCCATTCCTCCTGACATCCATCGTTTTCCCCTTCTTCTCCTGCGGGCACGTATCACACCATCAGCCGGCCCAGCGCTTCCAGCAGGACCTGCATATCGATGGGCTTTGCAATATGGTGGTTCATTCCGGAGCTGTGGGCTTTGCCCAGGTCCGCCGCAAAGGCATTGGCCGTCAGCGCTATGATCGGAATCTCCCGCGCATCCACACGCGGAAGAGCCCGGATGGCCTTCGTGGCCTGGTAGCCGTCCATAACCGGCATCTGGATATCCATCAGGATACCGCTGTACTCCCGGATGCCGGAGGCCTTAAACTTCTCCAGCGCCTCCTGTCCGTTCTCCGCCGTGTCCACCAAAATCCCCTGCATCTGAAGCAGTTCAGCCGCAATCTCAAGATTCAGCTCGTTGTCTTCCACCAGCAGGATGCGCTTGCCGGCCAGGACAGACGGCGTTTGCTCATTCTGAGAAGACAGCTCCACCGGATTGTCCCGGCGGAATTTGTGGAAGGCGCACGCCATCCTGGATTTAAACAGCGGCTTCGCGATAAACGCATCCGCTCCCGCTTTCAAAAACTCCTCCTCAATCTCCGAGTAATCATAGGCGGAAATGATAATGATGGGCACATCACTGCCCAACTTCTCACGGATCGCCCGGACGGTATCCAGCCCGTCCATATCCGGCATCTTCCAGTCCAGGATCACAAAATAATAATCCTCACGCCGGTTGTGGGCAGCTTCAATCCGGACTACGGCTTCTCTGCCGGACAGAACCCAGTCGCCGCGCATGCCCAGATCCTTTAATAACTCGGCCGCGCTCTCGCACACCACCGGATCATCGTCAACCACCAATACCGGAAGACCCGCCAGCTCCTGGCTGCTCGGTTCCTCCTCGCAGACTTCAAAGGACACGGCAAAAATAAACTGACTCCCCTCCCCCAACCGGCTCTTCACCTCGATGGTGCCGTTCATCATGCGCACAATGTTCTCCGTGATGGTCATGCCCAGGCCCGTGCCCTGGATTTTGCTGATGCGGGAATCCTCAGCCCGCGTAAAGGGCTCAAAGATGTGCGGTACAAACTCCTCCGTCATTCCGATTCCGTTGTCCGAGACGATAAATTCATACTGTCCCCTCCCCGGCACAATGGACGGGAGTTCCCGGATGCGCAGGCTGATGATGCCTCCGTCCGGAGTGTATTTCACCGCATTGGACAAAAGATTCATCAGAACCTGCTGCAGGCGGTTCTGATCCGTCACCACCTTCTCATGACGCACATGGTCCGCGCTGATGAACAGATGGTGACACTTCTGGCTGGCCAGAGGGCGGCATATGCCGATCACCTCATCCATCAGCTCCGGCAGGGAGACCAGTTCGGAGGACAGGTCGATTTTCCCGCTCTCAATCCTGGACATATCGAGAACCTCGTTGATCAGCCCCAGCAGATGCCTGCTGGAAGTGCTGATCTTGCCCAGACAGTCCGTCAGTTTCTCGGGATTTCCCAGGTTCGCCTGGGCGATAACCGACATACCCATGATGGCGTTCATGGGGGTGCGGATATCGTGGGACATGGAGGAAAGGAAGTTGGTTTTGGCGTCGTTGGCCACCCGGGCCGCCTGATAGGCGTCCTCCAGCGCCCGGCGCTGGCGGTCCTGCTCCGCCCGCTCCCTGGTCACATCGATACCGGCGCTGTAGAAGGAGGCGATGCCGTCCCAGCTGTCCTCTGCGCTGACATAGGTGTAGGTCATGGTCAATATCTTTACGGTTCCGTCCCGGGTGAGAATACGTCCTTCCACCACGGTTTTTTTGCCGGTTTCCCTGGAGTCGGCCATAATTTTGGCCGCCCGCTCAATATCGTCCGGATGCACGTAGGTACACTTGCCGTGAAGCTCCTGCTCAAATTCCTCTTTGGTATAACCGATCAGATTCAGGAAATCGCCGCCGTACCAGAGAACCGTCCTCATATCCTGGGCGTCCACCCGCGCGAACCCGCCGGGAATGGCCCGGACAATGGCCTTCATCTCCTGGTCCTTTTTAGCCAGCTTATACTCCGGACTCTGACCATCGTGGGACAGCTCGATGCGCGCCCGGCGCCCGGCCCAGCTGATCTCCCGGTTTTTGATCATAAAGGTTTTCTGCAAAAGCGGATTGTAAAATTCCCAGTCATAATCCGCATCCTGCCTCAGCCTGTCGTTGGTGCAGAAGGGACAGGGAGTGGTTCTTCCCTGAATGACTTCATAACATTTGCGCCCCAACACCTGAGCAGAGGTTTTTCCCAGCGTTTTGCAGGAATTCTCATTTAAATATAATAGCTCGTAGGTATCCATATCGCTGATGTAGACATTGCCGATGTAGGTGTCAAGCATCCAGTTAAAATACTGCTGCCGCTGACGGTAGAGCCGGTCCAGCTCTTCTTTCTTCGCCACAAGCGCGTCCACATCCGTAAACTCCCCCTGGAAGAGGCGGCAGCCTGCATCCCGGTCCTCAAAAACCGAACCGGAAAGCTGGGCCCAGAAAAAACCACCCTCCTTTATGGGCAGCCGCACCGTCAGATCGATCTGAGACTCCGCCCCGTCCAGCGCCTCTGACAGGACCCGTCGTATCCGCTCAAAGTCCTCCGGATATCCGGCATAATACTGCCTCAGATCCGCGTAAAGGCTGTGGTAATCCTGTGCCGGACAGTGGATGGCCTTAAAAAAGCTGGCATTTCCCCACAAAAAAGTCAGCCCCTCATCCAGACGGCAGCTGATGACGCTGGTGCGCAGCGTATTGATTGCCGCCGGGCATGTAGCAGCCGCGCGGTTTGGACATTCCTGTCCTGAAAAGATTGTCTCCATAATGTTAACCCACATCTCCTGTATCGTTTCACTCAGAGCGATCGAACTGCTTCTATTCGTTCACATCCAATATTATTAAGAGTATAGCAAAGGTTGGCAAAAATAGCAACAAAATGGAGTATTTTGTAGAAAACAGGCGCGTAAGATGGTATAGTGTTCAGAGACACGTGAAAGGGGAGAAAATGACAGTGGACAGCGGCATGGAACTGCATCAGGCGATTTATCAGTTTTACCGGACTCAGATTCAATTCGGTCTTTACCAGTACGGCGAAAAGCTGCCATCCCTGGAGGAGACTTGCAAACGGTTTCACACATCCCTGGACACGGTGAACCCCGCGTATCACCGCCTGCGCCAGGAGGGCTACATTGCGATCTCCAAAAAGTCCGGCGCGAAAGTAGCAATCCGCTATGGGCCGGAGCATGTCCGGCGGCATATCCAGACATTTTACGCCGAGCGCAGGGAATCCCTGACCGACCTAAGCCGTTGCATATGGCCGTTGCTGGGTCAGGCGCAGTGTTTGGCCCTGAAAACCGGCCCCTTGAAAGCCGCGGACCTGGAACAGTTTGTGGACGCCGGGAGCCATTCGGCCATCCTGGCGGTCTGGAGGGTTCTGGACCACAAATACAATCATCTGGGAAATGAACTCCTCATGCGGCTGATCCGTTACCTGTATCTGTATTTCTACGGTTCCTTCTGGGGAGTGGCAAAAGATGAACGCCTGCACGCGATCACGGTCAGGCAGCTTAAGGCCGCTGCGGACCTCTGCCGGGAAGAGCGGTGGGACGAACTTCCGGACGTCCTGCGCGTGATCCAGGATGAGTTTTACCGCTCCCTTTGTTTATTTTACAGGGAGAATATCCCCCCGGAACCGGCCTGCCGGCAGGTGGCTTTTTCCTGGGATGCCTACAAAAAATCCTCTCAGCTGCGCTACTCCCTGGCAATGGAGCTCCTGACCGAAATCGGACGCGGCGTGTACCCCGTTGGGAGCTATCTGCCCTCCGCCGAGCGGCTATCCGCAGAAAAAGGCGTTTCCGTCAGCACCGTGCGCCGGGCGGTCAGCCTGCTCAACAGCGTCGGAGCGGTGAAATCCTCCCGGCCGCTGGGCGCCCGCGTTCTCCCGCCCTCCCAGAGCGCGGACCACTGCGACTTTACCCAGCCGGACCTTCGCAGGCGTCTGCTGGATGTGGCGGAAAGCCTGCAGATCTTTGCATTGTCGGGAAAGGACGTGTCGGAGCTGACTCTGTCCTCCCTGGACGAGGCCTCGCTGCTCAGCTGGAAACAATATCTGATGGATTTGAAGAGACGTGGACTCAGCCAGCGGGTGATATACGCTTCTCTGTTCTTGATTTCCCGGGATGCCCCCTCTCAAACCCTGCGCACGATCTATTCGGAGCTGCTGCAGCTGCTCTTTTGGGGAAATCCCATTGAGGCGCTGATGGGGGAACTGGAGAATGATCCACTGTTTTTTGTCTCCAGCTTAGAACGTATGACCGCCTCGCTGGAGCGCCGGGAGACAGCCGTTTTCTCCTACACCCTGGAATTCCTGCTGATCCACGAGCTGCGCAGAGCCGTGGAGGTGCTGCTGGGGCTGGGAATCCGGGAAGCCGGAAACATTTTGATTCCCAATACAAACAATGAATGGAAAAAAATGGATACACGGAGGTAACTATGGAAAAAGAATATGACCTGTTTCTGTTCCTCGGCCAATCGAATATGGCGGGGAGGGGCGTGACGTCCCCTCAATGGCCCGAGACTGCGCCTGCGCTCACGCCCGGAGCCGGGTATGAATACCGGGCTGTTTCCGATCCGGGGCGGCTGTATCCGGCCAGCGAACCTTTTGGCGTCCATGAAAACAATCCGGACGGCATCTGCGAGCCCGGAATGAAAACCGGTTCCATGGTCACCGCTTTCATCAACGCGTACTACGCAAGGACCAAAATCCCGGTGATTGGGGTCTCGGCGAGCAAGGGCGGTTCCGCCATCGGCCAGTGGCAGGGGGACGGGGACTATTTATCCGATGCGCTCATGCGCCTGGAACGGGCGGAAAAGTTCCTGAAAGAACAGGAAATCACCGTCCGCCACCGCTATATGCTCTGGTGCCAGGGTGAGACGGACGGGGACCTTGGAACGTCTCCTGAGGATTACAAAGCCCGATTCACAAACATGTTTTCCCAGCTCAGGGAAAAAGGGATTGAGACCTGCTTCCTGATTGCCATCGGGGAATACAACGGCCAGAAAGGATTTGACTACTCAGACATCCGCCGGACGCAGCTGGAACTTCCAAAGGAGCTGCCGGATGTGGTTCTGGTCTGCGACGCGTTCCACACCATGCGCGCCCGCGGTCTGATGAAGGATGACTTCCACTACTATCAGGCGGCTTACAATGAGGTGGGAACCATGGCGGGAAACGCGGCCGGGGAGTTTGTAAGGCGGGTGTAATTCAGTGATATACAATCAAATTTCCTTTCTCTTCCTGAATCATTTGTCTGTATGATCCCAGAGAGCGTCGAACTCCAGTTCGCCCCGCGCCGCCCGGCACGGTGCATACTGCGCACACCGGGCCTCGAACCCGGAACCTGTCGGTTAAGAGCCGGCTGCTCTTCCAACTGAGCTATATGCACAAAAAACGCCGATTCATTACGAATAAGCGGCCGGGACAAAAATAGTCCATATCACCGGGATACACAGTTCATTCTCCGGAGTCAGCATCAAAAAAAGACCGCCATGATAAACATGACGGCCTTTTTGCTCTTATTCGACAGATCAGAAATTAGTCCTCAACGCTGATGATTTCTTTCTTGTTATAAGATCCGCAAGCCTTGCACACTCTGTGGGGCATCATTAAAGCACCGCACTTGGAGCACTTTACCAGGTTGGGAGCGCTCATCTTCCAGTTTGCTCTGCGGCTGTCTCTTCTCGCTTTGGAAGATTTATTCTTAGGACAGATAGACATGGTTTACACCTCCTTCAACTGTTTAAAAATATCCTGGATAACTGACATTCTCGGGTCAAGTGACCTGGTATCGCAGTCACAAGTCCCACGGTTGAGATTTGTACCACATCTATTACAGATTCCCTTGCAATCTTCGTCGCAGAGAACTTTCATAGGCAGGCTCAAGGTCAACTCATTGCGAACCATTTGGTCTACATCCAGATTGTAACCATTTACATAGAACTGCTCGTCAAGCGCTTCCATCCGCTCCTTGTCCGTCTGCTTCATGTCGATCTCGTCGTCAATCTCCAGATGGAAATCCACCTTCACCGGGTCCAGGCAGCGGCTGCACGGCATCTCCAGGGAGACATCCACAGAGCCCGTCACAGAAAATACCTTATTCCCCTTGTTGGCGATATCCAGATTCACCGGCGTTTTCTCCACAACCGCATAGGCGCCTTCCGGCACGCGGAACTCGGAAAATTCCAGTTCACAGATGTAATGCTTCACTTTTCCTTCTACGGAAAACAGTTCTGTTAAATTAATCAGCATACGATTATTCCTCCATATGCACCTATAACATTATACATAGAGGCATGTGGTTTGTCAACATAATTTTTCCAGTTTAACGAACTTTTCCGGCAATTACGCCAAGTTTCGCATTAAACCAGCGCCAGGGTCTCTCTTGCGATGGCCAGCTCCTCGTTGGTGGGGATCAACATCACCTTAACCTTGGAGTTGGGGGAGGAAATCACGCGCTCCTCGCCGCGCACGTTGTTGGCCTCGTCGTCGATCTCAACGCCCATGAACGCCAGGCTGGAGCAGATGTTCTTTCTTCCGGTCTTGTCGTTCTCACCCACGCCTGCGGTGAACGCGATGGCATCCACACCGTTCATGGCTGCCGCGTAAGCGCCGATGTACTTCGTCACGCGGTAGATAAAAGCGTCCAGAGCGACCTCAGCCAGGTGGTTGCCGTCGGCCTTGGCGTTCTCGATATCGCGGAAGTCGCTGGAGATACCGTTTGTCATGCCGTAAACGCCGGACTTCTTGTTCAGGATATCCAGCATCTGGTTGATGTCCAGGCCCTCTTTGTTCATGATGAACTGCAGCACGGCCGGGTCCACATCGCCGCTTCTGGTGCCCATGATCAGGCCCTCAAGTGGGGTCAGGCCCATGCTGGTGTCCACGCACTTGCCGCCGATGGAGGCGGATACGCTGGCGCCGTTGCCCAGGTGGCAGACGATCACCTTAGCGGTCTCAGGATCCAGGCCACCGAACCGGATCGCCTCGGCGGACACGAACTTGTGGCTGGTTCCGTGGAAGCCGTAGCGGCGGATGCCGTACTTCTCATAGTATTCGTGAGGAATGGCGTAAGTATACGCTTTCTCCGGCATGGACATACCAAAGGCGGTGTCGAACACGGCTACGTTGGGGGTGCCGGGCATCGCAGCCTCGCAGGCTTCGATTCCCATCAGGTTCGCCGGGTTGTGCAGCGGGCCTAAGTCAAAGCACTCGCGGATCACGCGCTTCACATCCTCGTTCACAACGATGGAATCGCTGTAAACCGTGCCGCCGTGCAGCACGCGGTGTCCGATAGCGGAGATTTCGGAGGTGTCCTTGATCACGCCGTGCTCCGGATCCTGCAGAGCTGCCATAACCATCTCGATGGCAGTCTTGTGGGTGGGCATAGGGTTCTCGATCACGTACTTGTCCTTGCCGGCCGGCTGGTGGGTCAGCTTGGAACCTTCGATGCCGATGCGCTCGCACAGGCCCTTGGCCAGCACGCTCTCATTGTCCATATCGATCAGCTGATATTTTAAAGAGGAACTTCCGCAGTTGATAACTAAAATCTTCATAATTTGTCCTTCTCCTTCAAATCTTCTTATTTCACGATCTCGCCGTATACTTCTCTTCCGCAGCCTGCCGCGTTGGACTCGTCGGTGTCAATGTGCATGGCCAGGGCGTAGGTGTCGCTGACGCGGACCACCACGTCGCCGAATACCAGGCTTCTGCCGTCGGTGTCGATCTTTACGTTTACGATCTGGCCGTTCTCAACGCCCAGGGCCTCAGCGTCGGCGGGGGTTGCATGGATGTGGCGTTTGGCCGCGATCACGCCCTCGGTGATCTCGATCTCGCCCTTGGGTCCGATGATCTTGCATGCGCCGCTTCCCGCGATGTCGCCGGACTCTCTGACGGGAGCCGCTACGCCGATGGAGCGTGCGTCGGTCAGGGACAGCTCAACCTGGGTGGCCTTTCTGACCGGACCTAAAATGGATACGCCGGGCATTTCCTTCTTGCCGCCCACGATGGTGACTCTCTCCTCGCAGGCATACTGGCCGGGCTGGGAAAGATCTTTCTTCTTGGTCAGCTCATAACCGGCGCCGAAGAGGATCTCCAGATGTTCCTGGCTCAGATGTACGTGACGTGCGGATGTCTCAACTAAAAATTTCATAATTAACGCTCTCCTTTTATCCTTGTAAATTTTAAAATGACTCACAGTTCCCGCAAAAAAGCGCAGCTCTGTATTCTGTATACTATTCTATTGGTTTGTCCCAAATTTTGCAAGCCCCCGCCGGGAAATATCTTGCATTTTTTTTAATACGCTGGCAAATAGCGGTAAAATCGCTGTTTTTTCTGCGGCAACCGCGCTCCGTACAGTCCGGCGGCCCGCCCCATGGGCATAATCGCCGGCGTTCCGGTGCATCCTAAAAAACGGAAGCTGTCCCAGGGGCAGCTTCCGAACCCGCCCGCGGGAACCCAAAGGTCCCGCGGCGCACATGATTTACTTGAAAGGTCAAATCTTCTCGTAGCGGTCCACGTTGATCACGAAAATGGTGGCGCCGCCCACCTCCACCGTCATGGGCATGGTAGCGTAGTTGACCATGGTGGTACCGGAAATATAGGGCATGTTCACGGTGATCTTCTGGTGCTGTCCACACTCCTGTTTGATGATATCGATCACTTCCTGAACCTTGTCATCTTCAGCGCCGATCATCAGGGTGGTGTTCCCCTTCTTCAGGAATCCGCCGGTGGTGGAAAGGCGGGTGATGCTGTAGTGGTGCTGAGTCAGCTGGCTGACAACATCGTCCTCGTTGTCATTTCTCACGATCGCGTATACTAATTTCATATCGATGACCTCCTCTACTCTCTGATTGAAATATATTATACCACAATTCAGAGAATAAAGTGTTAATTTTTCTTAAAGATTTACAATTTATGAATTTGTGCTGCATTAATTTTCTCATCGGATGGACATCCGCAGCCCCTTAAACATTCACTCCGCGCTCTGTCTCTGACCAAGGGTGATGGGAACCTCGTGCTCCACGTAAGTGCCGTTTACCAGGGACTGGACGGTCAGGGTAACGGTGGAACCGCTCTCGTAGTAGGTCAGCATCCGGGTCAGCTCCTCCATGCTGGTGACGGACTGACCGTCAAACTTGGTGATAATGTCCTTTTCTTTCAGTTCGGAATTGGCCGCAGCGCCGTTCTCCATGATCTGATACACGTAAACGCCCACCGGCATTCCAAGCTCTTTTGAGGTGGCGGGGTCCACGTTGGTCACGCGGATTCCCAGGGTTCCCTGGGCGTCCTCAGACACGGCTACCCGGGTCTTTTTGGTCATCAGGGTATTTAAGATATCCTGAGCCTTGGAGATGGGAATCGCAAAGCCCATGCCTTCCACCTCGGTGGAGGCGGTCTTGGCCGCGTTGATGCCGATTACATTTCCGTTTAAATCCAGCAGAGCGCCGCCGCTGTTGCCGGGGTTGATGGCCGCGTCGGTCTGGATAAAGGTGCGGCTGATGCCTTTCTCATCCTCGATCTCACGGTCCAGAGCGCTGACATAACCCACGGTCACGGACTGTCCGTAGCCCAGCGCGTTGCCGATGGCGATGACCTGCTGCCCTACCTTGATCTGATCGGAGTCGCCCATGGTGGCAACCTTGATCTTGCTCATGGTGTCCGCCGGGATGTCGGAGAGCTGAACCGCCACGATGGCCAGATCGGTTGCGGAGTCGGTGCCCTTCACCGCAGCGCTCACATCCTTGTTGTCCACAAAGGTCACCTTTAAGTCGCTGGCTCCCTCTACCACGTGGTTGTTGGTGGCGATCAGCAGCTCGCTGTCGCTCTTGGCTACGATGATGCCGGAGCCGCTGGATTTGGCCTCAAAGGTCTGGGGCATACCGAAGAAATCCCGCTGCTGAACCGTCATGGTATCGTTGATCGCCACCACGGAGGGCATTGCGTTCTCAACGATTCCCGATACGTCGTTTACCGAGGAGACCGGCGTGGCGGCCGTCTGGTCGGAATTGTTGTTGGCAGTGGTCAGCGCCGGTGCGGGCGCCTGGGTTTCGGCCGGTGCGCTCTGGGTATTGTTCGCCGCGTAGAGTCCTGTGACCCGGCTGCCGATCAGGCTCACACCGGTCATCACTCCGCCGGACACGGTGCCAAAGAGTACGGCCGCCGCTGTGATTCCGGCCACCTTCTTGGCCATTTTCCCTTTCTTACCCGGTTTCGGGGGTTCTCCTGAAGGTACGCCCGGACGGTACGGATTGTTGTTCATCCCGCCGCCGTTTCCATTTCCATTTAAATTTCCCTGCTCCATATGTTCAAAATTGTTCATCCCATTTTCATACATAATTGTGATCTCCTTTCGCTTTTCTTCTATTTAGTTTCGCCTTTCGGCTCGCTTTCCTTTTGATATTTAACAATATACCCGGGAATTGTGGTGGAATTGTGAAGCGTTTATGGAAAATTTGTGTTCGAATTAAGATTCTTCACACTGGCCCGCAAGCGATGCATACCATGGATTATAGTTCAATTAGGAGGAGTGATTCTTATGTTCGATACACCGGTAATGCTGACTCCGCTGCATTACGCCTATCTGATCGGAGTGATCGCGATTCTGGCGGTCATGGTCCGGCGGCGCGATACCCCGGCGGTCTGCATCGCCTTTCTGTTTATACTGGGAGTCATCGGCCTGGGCTCTGTGGCCGGAGGCATCATGACCGTATTTAACGCCGTGCTGTACGCTGCGCGGGAATTTATGGAGGTGATCGCCACCATTGCGCTGGTCACGGCGCTCTCCAAATGTCTGAAGGATTTGGGCAGCGATTACCTGATGATGGTTCCCATGTCCAGGGTGATGAAAACGCCCTCTCTCACCTGGTGGATTCTGGGCCTGACCATGTTCTTGTTCTCCCTGTTCCTGTGGCCGTCGCCCTCCGTGGCTCTGGTGGGAGCCATCATGCTTCCCTTTGCCGTGAAAGCCGGCCTAAACCCGTTAGCAGCGGCCATGGCCATGAACCTGTTCGGCCACGGCTTTGCTCTGAGCTACGACTTTGTGATCCAGGGAGCGCCCGGAGTCTCGGCGGGAGCCGCAGGGGTGAGCTCCGCCGATATTCTCACCCAGGCCGCGCCGGTATTCTGGGTCATGGGCATCGCCACCGTGGTCAGCGCCTTTCTCTTAAACCGTCGCACCATGGGGATACAGTCGGTTGTTCCGGCAGGTCCGCGCCTCTTTGGCGGCGGGGAAGGGGCTGACTCCGGCGAATTGCCGTCCGGCGGGGACGGCGGCGTTTCCGGGACCGGCGGTCTCTCCCGCAAACCCGCAGCTTCCCGCAAAGCGGCCATGACTCTGGCAATTCTCACACCCCTTGCCTTTCTGGCCGATATTCTGATGATGTTTGCGTTCAATTTAAAAGGCGGGGATGCCACCAGCCTGGTCTCCGGAACCGCGGCCCTTGTGATGTGCGCCGGGGCGGCGCTGGGGTTTAAGGGGCGTTTCCTGGAGAAAGTCACGGACTATGTGACCGACGGCTTTCTGTTCGCCATCCGCATCTTTGCACCGGTGATTATCATCGGCGCGTTTTTCTTTTTGGGCGGCAGCGGGATCACCACCATTATGGGCGATCAGTTCCAGAGCGGGATCATGAACGACTGGGCGGTCTGGCTGGCCCACAACGCGCCCTTAAACAAATATATGGCCGCGCTGATTCAGATGGTTGTGGGCGCTCTGACCGGCTTAGACGGCTCCGGCTTTTCCGGACTCCCCCTGACCGGCTCCCTGGCCCGCACCTTCGGCCTGGCGGTGGGCGCATCGGTTCCCGTGCTGGCGTCTCTGGGACAGATCACCGCGATCTTTGTGGGCGGTGGGACCATCGTCCCCTGGGGGTTGATTCCCGTGGCGGCCATCTGCGACGTGAGCCCTCTGGAGTTGGCCCGGAAGAACCTGCTGCCGGTGCTGATCGGATTTATCTGCGCCTTTTTCACCGCCTGCCTGTTGCTGTAAACTGTTTCTTGACAAGGAGGATTTGCCATGTGCGGAATCGCTGGCTTTTACTGTGCGAAAAAACATTACCTGAAAGAACCTGCCCGCTATGAGTCCATCCTGTCGTCCATGGCCTCGGTGCAACGCCACCGGGGGCCGGACGATGAGGGAATCTGGCTGTGGGAGCACGCGGGACTTTCCCACGCCCGCCTGTCCATTATCGATCTGGCGGGCGGCAGACAGCCGATGACTAAAACCGACGCCGGTCAGACCTTTGCCATCGTCTACAACGGCGAATTGTACAACACCGGCGAGTTACGGAAGGAGCTGCGGGACTGCGGCCATACCTTCCTCACCTCCAGCGACACGGAGGTCATTCTCGCCGGCTACATGGAGTACGGGCCGGAGTTCGTCAAGCGTCTGAATGGCATCTTTGCCTTCGCCATACTGGACCCGGTGAAGGACAGCCTGTTTTTGTTCCGGGACCGCAGCGGGGTCAAACCTCTGTTCTACACGGTACGGGACGGGGAGGTGGTATTCTCGTCTGAGTTGAAGGGGATTTTCGCGTTTCCGGGCATGGAACCGGAGCTGGACCGCAGGGGTTTGAACGAAGTGTTCTCCGTCGGCCCGGCCAGAACGTCGGGCTGCGGCGTATTCAAGGGCATGGAGGAGGTGCTGCCGGGGCATTTTCTCTGCTGCTCCCCGGAAGGGGTCTCAAACCGCTGCTATTGGCGGCTTGAGAGCCGTCCCCACACGGACAGCTATGAGCGCACGGTGGAACAGACTTCCTTCCTGGTGACGGATGCCATCCGCCGCCAGATGGTTTCCGATGTGCCCATCTGCACCTTTTTGTCCGGCGGAGTGGACTCCAGCCTGGTCTCCGCGGTCTGTGCGGCGGAATTAAAGAAGCGCGGGGAGAGGCTCAACACCTTTTCCTTTGATTTCGTGGACAATGACCGCTATTTTAAGGCTAACTCCTTCCAGCCCTCCCAGGACCGTCCCTTTGTGGACAAAATGGTGGAATTTCTGGGCAGCAGCCACCACTATCTGGAATGCGACAATCTCACCCAGGCGGACCGGCTCTATGACTCGGTGCTGGCCCACGATCTGCCCGCCATGGGGGACATCGATTCCTCCATGCTTCAGTTCTGTTCCATGGTGAAGGAACACAATAAGGTGGCTCTGACCGGCGAGTGCGCGGACGAGATTTTCGGGGGTTATCCCTGGTTTCACCGCAAGGAGTGCTTTGAGGCCCACACCTTCCCCTGGACCATGGATTTGAACGCCCGCAAGGTGCTGCTCAGCGATGAATTTATCCAGTTTCTGGGGATGGAGGACTATGTGCGGGAAACCTACGAGCGCTCCGTGGCTGAGACGCCTCGGCTGGACGGGGACACCCCCGAGGAGGCCCGCAGGCGTGAGATCGCCTACTTAAACCTGCGCTGGTTCATGCAGACCCTGTTAAACCGGATGGACCGGGACAGCATGTACTCCGGCCTGGAAGCCCGGGTGCCCTTTGCCGACCACCGGATCATCGAGTATGTGTGGAACGTGCCCTGGGATATGAAAACCAGGGGCGGCGTGGTGAAAAACCTGCTGCGCCAGGCGGGCCGGGGGCATCTGCCGGACGAGATTCTCTTCCGCCGCAAATCTCCCTATCCCAAGACCTACGACACAAACTACGAGGCCCTGCTGGTGGAGCGCGTGCGTGAAATGGCAGCCGACTCCTGCGCCCCGGTCATGCAGTTCCTGGACCGGAAGAAGCTGGAGCGTTTTCTCCTCAGCCCGTCAGATTACGGGAGGCCCTGGTACGGACAGCTGATGGCCGGACCGCAGATGCTGGCGTATATTTTGCAGGTTAATTTTTGGATGGAGCACTATAAAATCAGGCTTACTCTTTAAATTGGGAGCGGAAGAAGGCAAACGATAAAAATAAACCCGGCCCCGTCTGGACGCGCCGTCCGTTTGCGGGTATAATATCAAAGAATCACAAAATGCTTACGGAAAAAAGGAGGGCCTGCCATGAGGGTGACGGGCATCATTGCAGAATACAATCCATTTCACGGCGGCCACCAGTATCAGATCGCCCGGGCAAAGGAGCTGTCCGGCGCGGATTACTGCGTGGTCGCCATGAGCGGCGACTTTGTACAGCGGGGCGAACCGGCCGTCTACTCCAAGTATCTGCGTGCACGGGCCGCTCTGGCCTGCGGCGCGGATCTGGTGCTGGAAATCCCGTCCCTGTTTGCCACGGGCAGCGCCGAGGACTTCGCCTCCTGCGGCGTGGCCCTGCTCTCCGGCCTGGGCGCGGTGGACACCCTCTGTTTCGGCAGCGAGTGCGGCGACACCGCCCCCCTTCTCAGGGCGGCCCGGTATCTGACCGGCGGTTCTGCGGAATACGAGGATTTGCTGCGGGAGGGAATCAAAAGCGGTCTCACCTGGCCCGCGGCCCGCAGCCGCGCCCTGAAAGTTCTGGGCGTTCTGGACCCGGACCCCATAAGCCTCATTGAAAGCCCCAACAACCTTCTGGGCCTGGAATACTGCCGCGCCCTTCTGGCCCAAAACAGCGCCCTCACGCCTCTGGCTGTCCTGCGCCGCGGAAATGCATACCACGATCAGGGACTGGAAAACGGACAGGCTTCCGCCTCCGCCCTCCGAAAAGTCCTGTCCCAATCCCCTCTGGGGCTCGCAG